>Ga0182024_10001847_pt1 | contig 53336 bp, 38 predicted proteins | sample P32metaG_FD_120480 | JGI IMG/M metagenome (GOLD analysis project Ga0182024, IMG submission 120480) | Permafrost microbial communities from Stordalen Mire, Sweden - P3-2 metaG (Illumina Assembly) | ecosystem: Environmental > Terrestrial > Soil > Wetlands > Permafrost | place: Sweden: Stordalen...
CCATTGTCGAAGTTGCTGTTGGTCGGCTTCTGGGAGGACCAGTGCGGAAGCGGGACGTGGCATGACTTCAGCATAATGACATCTCCTTATGTTGTCCAGTTATTTGTTGGACACTACACTAGTAGCTGGCTTGTGATTTTTCCTTGCAAGACCCGGCCCCGTAACCCGTTCTTATCCCAGGCGCAGTGTGCGAGCGGCGAGTATCACGGAGGTTCCTACCTGGTCCTCCGGGGACGGGGTTCTCTGCTACAATTTAATTCGCGCGGCGTAGGGCAGAGCCGGTAGAAGGCTTGTCCATAGGGGTTTTTTCGATGTCCAAGAACAAGCGGAAACTGCAACTGCTGGCTGCCTTTACCACCCTTTTCCTGCTCGCTTTCGCGGTGGGCTGCACGGGCTTTTTCGTCAATCCTACGCTGACTTCTCTCGCCATTGGTCCTCAGACATTCACCCTGACAGAGGGCCAGAGCCAGCAAATGGCCGCCACCGGCACCTATGATGACGGAACTACTAAGGATTTAACCGGGAAAGTTAGCTGGTCTTCATCTGATTCAACATGTGCCACGGTTACAAGTCCTGGTGGTTTGGTATCTGCACCTACGAGCGTTACCACCGTTTGCACGGCAGACATCTCGGGAAGTTTCGGAGCGGTGCCGGCTACGTCCGCAACCGTTACCGTAAGTCCGGGCGCGCCTTCAAAAATTGTGCTCACAGCGACACCGACCAATCCACAGGCAAACTCAACGATTACGTTCTCTGCGATAGCGACTTTCCCCGGCGGCTCTCAGGACATCACTACTCTGGTCGATTGGAATAACTCCGACCCAACAGACCTGACCCTGACCAATGGCGAAAACACCGGAACCCTGGATTCAACCGTTACGTCTGGGACGCAAATTACGGTGTCTGCAACTTTCGATGGCGTTGTAAGCAACAACGTGATTCTCACTGTAGCGCCGACGCCATAATTAGGGAGAGATGCGCTGAATGCTATTTTCCCCGCGCGGCCGCCTTCCAGATGGCGGTGGCTCGGTCACGCGGGTTTTCACCGTGGATACGCATCAGGTCGCATCGCATTCCCCTTCGTGTAATCTCACCCCCGCACTGCGCTATAGTGGTACTGATCCCCGTGAAATCTGCTTGGCAATCCTTTTCAGGCTATGGCCTGGTGCTCGCGCTGGCGGCGATACTGCCTTTCGCAGGCTGCAACCGCGGCGACCGCGTACGGGAAATCGCCTATGTTTCCGCACCTCAGGTCGCTCTGCGTGATCAAGTCGCCGCGGTCTACAACAAGACCGGAATGGTAAAGAACGGCGATCGTTTGGAAGTCCTGGAACGCGACCGGCGCTACGTGAGAGTGCGCACGGCGAGCGGCGTTGAAGGATGGATGGAGCAGCGTTACCTCACCACGCAGCAGGTCTATGACGGTTTCCAGAAACTAGTCCAGCAAGCACAGAACGAGCCGGTGCAAGCCACCGCGACCACGCGGAACGATACCAACCTTCACGTTGAACCGGGACGTGAGACTGAACATCTCTATCAGCTGAATCAGGGCGCGAAGGTCTCCGTCTTGAAGCGGGCGACGGCGGACAAGAACGCCTTTCCCGCGCCCAAGCCGGCACCGCCCGTGAAAACGCCTGCTTCCAAAGGCCATGCTTCGAAGACAGCAGCCCCAGTGCCGCCTCCTGTAGTTCCATCTCCTGCAATTCCGGCTCCGAAAACTGCGGAGCCGATCCTCGAAGACTGGTGGCTGGTCCGTAATCCGCAGGGACATGTTGGATGGGTCCTGGGGCGCATGATCGATCTCGATGTGCCGATGGAGATTGCCCAATACGCCGAGGGACAACGCCTGATTGCCTACTTTGTCTTGGACGAGGTAACCGATGCCGACAAGAAAGTTCCGCAATACCTGGTGCTGCTTTCCGAACCCAAAGATGGCAGGCCGGTCGATTATGACCAGATCCGCATCTTCACCTGGAATGTGAAGCGGCATCGCTATGAAACCGCGTACCGTGAACACAAATTGAATGGAGTGTTGCCCGTGACAGTCTCCCACGAAGACTTTGGCAAAGAGGGCAATCTGCCGGTGTTTGTGTTGCACGTGAAAGACGACAGCGGCAATGTGACCGAACGGAAATACAAGCTGAACACACCGATCGTGCGCCGGGTGCTGGCGCCGGGAGAACAGAAAGAAGCCGCGCCGGTCACGAGAAAACGGCGTCATCGTTAGGCACGAGCAGGCACTAAAGCGCGGGCGTGGATCCATGGCTCAACGGCCCGACTGTAAGTCGGGCCCTTCCCGAACCGGGAAGCGAACGGCCAACGACGAACGACGAACGACCAAGGACGAACGACGGCACTTTACGAATAGAACTCCGCCATACTCTCCACTACCCACTTCTGTTCAATTTCAGTCAGCTCAGGGAACATGGGCAAAGCGAGCACTTCTTTCGAGGCACGCTCGGACACCGGCAGATCTCCCTGGCGATATCCCAGATAAGCGAAACAGGGTTGCAGGTGCAGCGGAATCGGATAGTAGATTTCCGTGCCGATCTTGCGATCGGTCAAGAACTGGCGCAGTTCATCGCGGCGCTTGGCTCGAACCACATATTGGTGAAACACGTGATGGGCGTGCGGGGAAATTTGCAGCGGACGCAGAGGCGAATCAGACTTTGCCGACCACAGGCCAGTTTGCGCGAGCAACTGATCGTAGGATGCAGCCCGTTCACGGCGCTGCTGATTCCATTCTGCAATGTACGGCAGTTTCACGCGTAGGATGGCGGCTTGGATGGCGTCCATGCGGGCGTTCCAGCCGAATTCCTCGTGACGGTAACGTCGCGCACTGCCATGAGTACGCAGGCGGCGCATGTGTTCGGCGAATTCCGGATCACGAGTGGTCACCAGGCCGGCCTCGCCGTACGCGCTCAAGTTCTTGGTGGGATAGAAACTGAAAGCCGCGGCCACGCCAAGCGATCCCGCTCTCTTGTTGCGCCACGCTGCGCCAATTGCCTGGGCTGCGTCTTCGATGATGGGCAATTGAAATTCATCGGCGATGCGCTGCAATGTGTCCATGTCGGCACATTGGCCGTAGAGATGGACCGGCAGCAGGGCCCGCACTCTGTACGATCCGCTGGCCCGGAGTTTCGCTTCTACCTGCGCGGCAGCAAGATTCAGGGTGTGTGGATCCACATCGAGCAGCACCGGCCGGGCGCCGGCGCGCACGATAGCACTGGCCGAGGCAAAAAAACTGAAGGCGGCGGTGATTACCGCGTCGCCGGGCTGCACTCCTGCCGCGAGCAGCGCCAGCCACAGGGCATCGGTTCCCGAAGCACAACCCACAGCAGCGGCCGCGCCGGTGAAAGTGGCTATCTCACGCTCCAGTGCCTCGACCTCACTACCGAGGATGAACTGCTGCGACGAGCAAACCCGCTCCACGGCCGCCAGCACCTGGTCACGAGTTTTTTCATACTGGCGATGCAGGTCGAGCAAGGGTACGGCATCGAATTTCCTGATAGCAGGGGCGGGCGGTTTCGCAGTGGAGGATCGAGTCACGGAAAGGCGATTCTAACAGCAGGTGTTAGTCGGTCATCATTTTCCCGGTAATGCATGACTTAAGCGTCGGCAGCGTCGGCTTTGCGGTTCCTTTGTCGAGCGCTTCCTGCCAATTCACCATCGATTGTCTTAACGGCTCCAGATCGATCCCGCTGAATTCTCCGGGATAGCCCGCAAGGTTGCTCAAGGCGCGTTCGAGTAAGGAGCGGGCACCCGTGAAGTTCCCCCTGGAATAGTGGTGAAAAGCGACTGCGGTCTGGATCAGGGCCTGCAGGAACTTTCTTTCCGGTTCGGGCGCGTCCCGCCATGCGTCTTCGAGCATTTCGTGGGATTCGAAGAAAGCAGCCTGGTTGAACAGGGCAATTCCTCGAAGATATGGGCCCGAATCCATGCTCACATCTTGGCACAGAAATCGGTGGTTTTAGCGTATCATACCGATTTCCATATTTGGCCACTGACGGCGTTTCTACAGTTTTCAGTAGATAACTCTATACATTTGTGTACTAACTACCTTACATTTCTATGTAAATATAAGATAAATATGACAAAATTTAGATAACTCTTTTGGAATTACAGTTGCCTTAGATTGTACAAGGCTCGCAGGTCTTTGTAGGTGGACTGTACATGGCCTGCTGGTTTTTGTTGCAGGTTTCGACCATTCGCCAAATTGCAATATTTCAGTTTCTCAGGAGAGAGTGTTATGAATCGACCGGTCTCTGGCTTAAAGGTTCTTGCATTCACGTTTGCGTTGTTGAGCTTGCTGACACTGGTTACGGGCGTGGCCTTTGGCCAGGCCATCAGCGGCGGCGTGACAGGCGCGGTGGTGGATCCGTCCGGAGCCGCCGTCATTGGCGCCACAGTTGTAGCCGTGAACACGGGCACCGGTCAGAAGATCACTACTACGACGGGGAGCCTTGGCGACTATCGCTTTGGCGAATTGCCGGTCGGGACTTACACCATTACCGTTAGCGCGGCAAACTTCAAGACTATGACCCTTGGGAACGTCCCGGTGGAACTCAATCAGACCGGCACGGCCAATGTGAGATTAGAGGTTGGCAGCAGTTCGACCACAGTCGAAGTCTCTGGGAGCGCGCCGCCCGTTGACACTACGTCGGCACAACTGGGGACGACTTACGACAGCCAAATGTCCCAGGATCTTGGGCTTACCGGAACCGGAGGACAGGGCGCCGGAGTATTGAACCTTTCCATGTTGAGCCCCGGTGTTACCAATGCGAATGCCATGGGAGACGGCATGGGCCCGTCGGTCGGCGGTCAGCGTCCGCGGGATAACAACTTCACCGTCGAAGGGGTAGACAACAACAATAAATCTGTGACCGGGGCTCTGATCTCAATTCCGAACGACGCAGTTGAGAACTTCACGCTGCTCGAGAACCAGTTCAATTCGGAATTTGGTCACTCCTCGGGCGGACAGTTCAATACGACGATCAAAACCGGGACGAACAGCTATCACGGATCACTTTACGAGTACTTTAGGAATCGCAACATGAATGCTGTGGACGAGACTTTCGTACAGCAAGGTCTCAGCTCGAATCCCCGTTTGGATAGCAATCGTTACGGCGCCACCTTCGGTGGGCCAATCATCAAGAACAAGCTTTTCTTTTTTACCAACTTTGAGCGTCAGCCAGTAGGGCTTACGGGTGCCGCTCCAGGTACTGTAGACACGCCTACTGCGGCTGGCTTGGCGGCCATCGCCACGGATCCCAACCTCAGCGCGACCAACTTTGGAATCTTCAAGCAATATGTACCGCTGGCCGCGTCAGGAACTACATGCATTGCGTACACAGGGGTTGCGGCTAACGGCTCATGCGCTGCTGGAAGTATAGAGGCGGGCGGAGTTACGATCGCGCCTCCGGCATTTCTCAACTTCGAGAACTTTGTACAGAGCGTGGATCTCAACCTTTCGGATAGGGACCAAATTCGTGGACGTTATGTTTTCAATAATCTAGCTGGGCCCGATGTGAGCGCCCAGTTGCCCCAATTCTACGTGGACGTTCCCACGAAATTCCGCTTGTTCACCGTGGGTGAGTACCATACCTTTTCGCCCTCGATCTTGAACGAATTCCGGGTTGGGTTCAACCGCTATGACACCACTACGCCGGTCGGCAACCAAGCGTTCCCTGGGCTGGATGCATTTCCCAATATAGTTCTCGATGACGAAGGGGCTGGGCTAAATATCGGCCCTGATCCGAACGCTCCGCAGTACACCATCCAGAACTACTACAGTGCGGTCGACAACGTTAGTTGGACCAAGGGCAAACACACCTTGAAGTTGGGTGTGGAGTGGGCTGAGTACATTTCACCGCAGAATTTCACCCAACGCGCACGCGGCGACTATGAGTACAGCACGACCCAGCGCTACCTGGATGACGTATCGCCCGACATCATTGGTCAGCGCAGTTCGGGATCTACCACCTACTATGGCAACCAATCTGCGTTTTACTGGTACGCGAACGACACTTGGCGCATGACTCCCCATCTGACTTTAAGTCTGGGCGTTCGCTACGAGTACACGACAATTCCGCTCGGCGAACAAAGACAGGGTCTCAACAGCATCTCCAACACGCCAAGCATCATCGTATCGCAGGTAAATCAGCCGCTCATCTTCGATGTGCCACGGGCTCCCAAGAACGACTATGCGCCACGTATTGGCATTGCATATTCACCGGGAAACGACGGTACCACATCCATTCGCGCGGGATTCGGCATGGCCTACGATACTCTCTATGACAACATCGGGATTCTGGCTGTGCCACCGCAGGTTGGGGCTACCAATAACGTGGATGAATCGAAGCCTCCGATCCCCAACTTCCTGGGGAGCGGCGGTTTGTCAGGTGGCGGCAGCGGAGTTACGGTGCTGAGTCAGGCTGCCGCGATTTCTGCTACATCTTCGTGGATTCCGCCGAATGTGAAATATCCGTACTCGATCAACTGGAATTTGGGCGTCCAGCACTCGTTCGGGAAGAATTACACAGCCGAAGTCGGATACGTAGGAACACGGGGTAACCGTCTCGATGTTCAAAATATCCTCGACTACGCATCTCCGGTGAATGCTTCGTATAATTTACCGACGTACCTGCAAGCACCGTCGCAAGCTACGCTCGATGCGTTGCCGAACAACTTGTCCTATGGGTTTAATTTCAATAATATTGCGCCGGCGTTCTGGAACGCAGGCTTCAGTAACCCCAACTTCAACCCGGTCACTGGCTTTATCCCTGAGGGCTGGTCCATTTACCATGGATTGCAAACGCAACTTACACGCCGTTTCAGCCACGGTTTGCAATTGCAGGCTGCCTGGACATGGAGCCACACGATTGACGACAGCACGGCGGACTTCCACAGCACAGATTTGACCCCCCGCCGTCAACAAGATTTCTTCAATTCGAATGTGGAAAAGTCGACGTCTGCTCTATCTCGCACCCACCGAATAACCATTGCGGCCGTTTATTCGTTGCCGTTCTTCAAGAGCGGTAATTGGCTGATGAGGAATGTTGTCGGCAATTGGGAGTTCAGCCCGGTTTACACTTACGAGTCTCCTGAATACTATACCGTTCAGTCTGCTCTGGACTCCAACCTCAACGGTGACTCAGCAGGGGATCGTGCGATCTTCAATCCTAGTGGTGTGCCGGGCACGGGGAGCGCCGTGACACCGCTGTGCACGAGTGCATTGCCAGCGGGCGACGTGTGCGGCATCAATTTTGCTGATCCGCTCGAGGTGGCTGCGGTGCCATACATCGTCGCGTACAAGGCGAATAACCCGAATGCTCAGTACATTCAGGCCGGTTATGGTGCGCTGACTGACACCCGCCGTAATTCGCTAGCCACGGTGCCAACTAACAACTTCGACCTCGCCACCTACAAGGACTTGAACATTACCGAAAGATTCAAGTTCCGCTTGGGTGCGCAGTTCGCGAATATCCTCAACCATCCCCAGTCCATTCCCGGCAGCAATCCGGGTCTCGGGCTTGGGATTAACGATGTGACCGGATTCAGCACATGCTGCACTACTTCCGCCTACAGAAACTTTGCTACTCCAGGGAATGCGACCTTTAACAATCCGAAGGCAACGTTCGGCAGCAACGCACGGAATATAGGGATCATTGCAAAGTTCATCTTCTAGACAGAACGGTCTCAAAGCGTCATTCGAAAAGGGGGGCTCGCGAGAGCTCCCTGTTTTTTGTCCTCCTTCCCAACCACCAGCCGGGGAAGGAAATCTACATAGTTTCACAACTTTCACTCACCAATATCTACCAAAATCAATAGAAGCGACGATTGTCTCTTGTTTGTCTCTTACGTATAACCATTATAATCAATGATTTGACATTTAATTGTTATGGTCTGACAATTGCCATTTAACACATTACCTGTCAACCTGATACTGACTTGTTTGTTATTGAATACAGGGTTCGTCGAGGCTTATATCTAAGTAAATGGCGCAGAATCAGAGGCGCCCAAGGAAAAGGAATACCAAAATGGGAAGCCTGAAAGCTCTCCTGGGATGCGGTTTGCTGGTGCTGGTTTGCTCCGCGGCCTTGGCGCAGAGTGGTTCGATTGCCGGTACGGTCACCGATAGCACTGGAGCCGTGGTGCAGGGCGCGGATATCATTGCGCGCAACGTCGGCTCGAACACCGTCCGCTCGACCACCAGCAACGGCGCCGGCACTTACAGCTTGCCTGACCTTGTGGCGGGAACCTACGAAATCACCGTGACCAAGCAGAGCTTCAAGACATTTCATGTCACGAAAGTCGAACTTACCGTCGCTCAGACGCTGACGATGAATGCCAAGCTGGAACCAGGGGCGACGAGTGAAGAGGTGCAGGTGCAGGCAAACCAAGCTGGGGTCGAAACGGACACTTCACAGCTCAGCAACCTAGTCGACCAGCGGCAGATGCAGAGCTTGCCTCTGATCACGCGCAACCCTTATCAGTTGGTGTTGCTGTCGCCGGGGACATCACAAACCGATAGCTCAAACGGCGGCTTTTCCGTGAACGGTGCACGCGACCGGAACAACAACTTCATGCTGGACGGCGTCGACAATAACGATACCTCCGTGCCGGGTGGTATGGGTGGAGTACTGAACGCCAATCCGGATTCGACTGAGGAATTCCGCGTTATCACCGACAACTTTAATGCCGAGTACGGCCGCAACACCGGCGCTATCATCGACGTGATCACCAAGAGTGGTACGAACTCCCTCCATGGAGGCGCGTATTATTTTGGGCGCTGGAACGGTTTTGGCGGCGCTCGTGACTATTTCAACCCGGGCACGGGAGCGAACGCAGGACCGATGAATCCTTACATTCGTCATCAGTTCGGGGTTTCCATCGGTGGTCCCATCATCAAGAATAAAACGTTCTTCTTCTTCAACGACGAGATGGACCGCTTCCGGACGACTTTGACCACTCAATCGACGGTGCCGACCCAGGCTTTCCTGAATGGACAGTTTAATTACACCTACAGTGATCCTTCTGGCGCGCAACACACGATTCCCATCGACCTTACGCCCTCAGGAATAAATAACTCCTCCGGCCTGCCCGAGGACGCGACGATGACGAAGGTATTTGCGAATTATCCTGTTGCGTCAGCGGCGTCTTCGGCTGACGGCATCTCGGGCAACATATTCTTCCCCACTTCATCAGCGCAAAGCACTTACAATCCGACTGTCAAGCTCGATCATCACTTTACTGATCGCGAGTCCCTGAGCTTGCGCTACGGCTACAACCACTTTTTTGATCCCGACCCGTTCCATTCCGATATCCTGCCCCAGCCGGCCGGATTCGGAGCGATTGCCGAGAAGGCCATCTCGGAAGGGTTGGCTGCACAGCTGACCTCGACCTTAAGCAATACTCTGGTCAACAATCTTCAATTCGGCTGGAACCATATCTATGCGGCGTTTTATCTGACCCCAACGACCACGAACGTCCTCGATGCCCCCGGAGGAGTGGACAGTATAGGAAACGGCTGGGACTATAGCCTGTTTCCATTCAGCAGCTTTGCCAGCGGTTTGGGAGGATCAGACGCCCAGGCCCGAAAAACGGGAACGATTAGCTACGCCGAGAACCTTAGCTGGGTCCACCGGAATCATACATTTAAGTTCGGGTTCGATTTCCGTGATGTTGGCGAGAGCGGCTTTGACGATTTCAGCTCGCGCCGCCAGATCATCCTCGACCCCGAGACAAACTTCAGCGGGTTCAATCCCGGGATTGTAAATGAAGGGACAGATTCGATGGGGAATTCGCTGAACTGCAGCGCCCCATCCCCCTCGCCAAGTTGCATCGCGGACGATAGGGCACTGGTGGACGGAGCAAATGCCTATTGGGGTTTCGTGATTCAGGATTCCCAGGCCCAGTTCTTCAATAAGGCTAAGGCGCGGCAGCCCACAGACAACAAGAACTTCAAGCAGCACGAGTTCGACTGGTACGGTCAGGATACCTGGAAGATTCGGCCAAACTTTACCCTGAATTTGGGCCTGCGCTATCAATACAACTCCGTCCCATATGAGACTGGTGGAAACCTTTCCAACCTATTGCAGGATCCAGGCACGTTTTTGACCGGCCAGGCACTGACCTTCAGCGTCGTGGGCCCGGGGTCGGGACACCAGCTCTATCAGCCGGACTACAAAGATATCGAACCGCGCGTCGGGTTCTCCTGGGATCCATGGAAGAACGGAAAAACCGCTGTGCGAGCCGGCTTCGGCATCTTCCATGATCGCACTTTCGGCAACGCGTTTGGGAACGTACGCTCCGATCCACCCTTCCAATACACGTTTTCCAACTTTACTTTCGACACCCTGAACGGTCTCTTCGGTACGGGCGAGTTTCCAGGGCAAATCCCAACCAACAACAATGTTTCGGCATCCATTCCTGACGGGAGCGCCGTAGCCGAAGATATTTTCGATACACATTTTCCCAACGCTGCCAGCAACAACTGGAACTTTGATATCCAGCGGGAGCTGGGGGGTAACAACGTGATCGATGTTGCCTACGTTGGGGCGATGGGAGTACACGTTTATGGGCAGCGGGACGGAAACCCCCCTGACCCCAATCTGGTGGCGAGGTTGGTGGCATTCTGTAGCACTCCGGGCAACAGTTTCACGCTCCCGGGGGTGGCGGGCACCCTTAGCTGCACTCCGAACGAGGTAAGCAGCACCAGCCTGTACATCGGAGCGACGCCAAGCCAGGGAATCGACGACCTGCCATTCAATGCGGTGAACAATAACGCGCTGCTTCAGCCGGACTACCAGATCGACGAATTCAACTCCATCTATCACGGACTGCAGACCAAGTTTACGCACCGCATGAGCCACGGACTGCAGATTCAGGCCGCTTACACGTGGTCACACGCCCTCGACGACTCAGTTGATCCTCTCACTCCGGCCGTCGGGGCACGCACATTTCCGCGCAACTCCCGCAACCTCGCCCAAAGCTATGGCAATTCCGACAACGATACCCGGCACGTCGCAGTGATCAATTACATTTGGGAACTACCTTTCGGCCGTGGTAAGAGCCATCTGAGTAATGGGGTTATGGGGAAGATTATGGAGGGCTTCGAGCTGGACGGCATCTTTACTGCGCAGACAGGACACCCGTTCGTCGTTCGCGGAACCCAAGACACGCAGAGAACCGGGATTGGCGCCTGGGGTTACCAGGTGGGAGACCCGTTCGGCCCGCCGACCGGTTCTGGCTGTTCCGCCGGGCCTTTCGCGCCGGGCGGTGGTTATGCCTACATCAGCAACCAATGCGCCTTCATCAATCCTCCATTTGGTTCGGCGTCTAACAACGAGCGCAACCAATGGTATGGGCCAGGATTCTGGGATTGGGATGTGACCCTCGCCAAGAGGATAAGTTTGACCGAGAAGATTAAGGCCGAACTGCGCTTCGAAGGCTACAACATCCTCAACCATCCACACTTCCTCAATCCGGGAACGGATGCCTCAGCACTGGGAAATTTGATTGGGCAGGGCCAGTTTGGGGTCATTAGCAGCACCTATACGCAACCTGACGGAACCACATCGGCCCGCCAGATCCAGGTGGCGCTCAAGGTAAACTTTTAGTACAAGCGCAGACGCAGACCTAATCGGCCTGTGGACAGTAAATTCCACGGGCCGTCGTTTTTCTGGAGGAGAGACGGTCGCGCAGTCCTCAGTTCTCTTCAATGTTGTTCTCGCTCTCAATCTCCCGAACCTACTTCCCGAACATTGGGTAGTGGCTGGCGGCGCCCATGAAGAACAGCATTGGTATAGACAAGAAGGCGTTGGTGCGGGAGCACAAGAAAGCCATCCTGGCCATCTGCTTTGATTTTTCTGGTATCGGAGTCCCCTTGGCCGCGTTTTCTTTGGTCCATAGAATGATTCGCTTCTGAATTCGCCAGATCACGCCCCAGACGTTTAGCAGCATGACCCAGCCGAGTCCGCCGCCGATCCCGATGGAAAGCAGGCGATTGCTCACCCATCCGTGATTGTTTAAATCCAGAAAGAGCCAGGCGGCGGCGACCACCACGACGGCAACGAGCACGGCCAGCACCGGGCCTTTGTCAAGAATCCCTTTGCCGGGAATCAGCAGAGCGTAGAGGATTGCCCAAACAGCCGTCCAGATGAGGAAGAAGCTGCCCATGGCCATGCCCGAGGTGGCGCCGCCATTCCGCGCGTCCGAGGCCACAATGCTTCCCCAATAGGCAAGACCTGCGACGACTGTGACCACGGCGGAAATGCGAAACCACCACAGCGCCCGCGACATCAAAGGCGGAACGATCTTGGCTTTCGTAGCACTGTCAATTTCCCTCATGAACGGAACATTCACCAGATTGAAGAAATACAACAGGCCGAGCCAGGTAATCCCGGCCAGGAGGTGGACCCAGCGCAACAGCATCAGAAGATTCGTCTGGGCATCGTTGGGGAACGTTATCTGGGACAGGGTGAGGCCGGAGGTGAAGAGAATTGCTGCGAGATCATGCAATGCCATGAGATTTCTCCAAAACGGTTGCTTTATGATTCCGAGGTTATAAATTCAGGCGCTTGCCCAGGTGCAAAGTGTTCGGATTTTATAACACCTGAGCGTCAGAGGTTGAAAAGTAGGGGCTAAGGCCGTATTGTACGGAGATTGCCTGATCGTGCGAACGTTGCAGAGACTACGAGCTTGCATGAACTCAGGCTGCTCTGCTTTCCGCAATTCGGGGATGACACGAGCGTGAGACGTTTAGTACGCTCGGCAGTCGACGGAAGCTTCGCGGTCGGAGACCGCTTAAGGAGGTCTGCGATGGAAAACAAGCCGGCGCAAAATATTCAGGATACTTTTCTAAATACGGCCCGCAAAGAGAGGACCAACATCACGATTTATCTCTTGAGCGGTGTGAAATTGACGGGCCGCATTCGCTCCTTCGACAAGTATTCCGTGGTGCTGGAGAGCAACAACCAGGAACAACTGATCTTCAAGCATGCGATCTCGACCGTGGCCATGGGCAGAACATCGCACGCTCAGATGGAAAGACCAGCGGTTGCAACGTCGTCAGCGTCGCCGACGGCCGCGGACTCGTTGCCGGCTTCGGGTACAGACGGGTAGGAACTGAAAGATTGCGAGCTTTGCGGTAGACTTTCTCTATTGAGCAGTTCAAAAGCTAAAACTTCCCGGAAGACCAACGTCCCACGGCCCTCAAAGAGCCCAGCCACGGATGGCGTTCAGAAAGAGCGCGCGTTCCTTGTTGGCTTGGATTACCGTACTCGATCGCGTGCGACATCAGGCACAAAGAACACGAGGGGGTCACTGACCAGCGGCGCGCAAGTCGCTCGTGAGAGTGCCGCTGCTTCCAGTCTCGCTTCCAAAGCGCCCAAGATTCCCGAGTTCAGCGCCGAAGAATCATTGGACGAATTGCGCGCGCTGGCCAGCAGCGCGGGCGCGGAAATTGCTGGTGAATTTTTGCAACGCCGCGACCGTCCGGACCCGGCCACCCTGATTGGGCGCGGCAAGCTGGAAGAAATTGCGGGCGCGGCGGCCTCGGTTTCCGCCGATCTGCTCCTGTTCGACCATGATCTGACGGCCTCGCAGCAGCGCAACATTGAAAAAGTCGTAAACACCCGGGTGATTGATCGCACTCAGCTGATCCTCGACATTTTTGCCAGGCACGCGCGAACCCGTGAAGGCCAGTTGCAGGTGGAGTTGGCGCAGCTCGAATACATGCTGCCACGGTTGAGTGGACGGGGAATCGAGATGTCACAACTCGGCGGCGGCATTGGTACCCGCGGTCCCGGTGAAACCCAGCTCGAGACGGACAAGCGCAAGATTTACCGGCGGTTCCGGCACGTGAAGGAACAAATCGAAAACGTGCGGCGGGTCCGGGCGCAGCAACGGCAGCGGCGGGAGGCCATCCCTGTGGCGACGGTGGCGCTGGTCGGCTACACCAATGCGGGAAAGTCGACGCTGTTCAATGTCCTGACCAAAGCTGCGGTACTGGAATCGCCAAGAATGTTCGCGACCCTGGATCCCACGATCCGTGCCGTGGCGTTGCCATCCAAACGGAGTGTCCTGCTCTCGGACACGGTGGGATTTATTCGGAATTTGCCCCACACGCTGGTCACGGCATTCCGCGCGACGCTCGAGGAAGTGCAGCGGGCGGCATTGATCCTGCAAGTTTCCGACGCAAGCAGTCCGCTTTCCGTGGAGCAGGATGCCCAGGTGGATCGGGTGCTGAAGGAGCTTGAGGCGGACGGCAAGCCGCGCTTGCATGTGATGAACAAGATCGACTCGCTGCCTCCTGCACAGAGGGATGCGTTGCGGAATGACACAAACGCGGTTTACATTTCCGCGGCCAAGGGCATTGGGATAGGCACGCTGCTGGATCGCATCGACGAAATGCTCTCCGAGGATGCTCTGAGCCGGGTGCGGCTAAGAGTGCCGCAAAAAGAAGGCAAAATGCTTGCCATGCTGGAAGCCAGGTCACGGATCTATTCGCGTCACTACAAAGACGGATTGGTGGAGTTGGAAGTGGAAGCGCCGGAGTCGATGGTGAGAAGGGTGAGGGAGTGGGTGGTGGAATAGAGGAGCAGTCGTTAGTTGTTTGTCGTCGGCCCTTCGTTCTGCCTGTGAATTAAACTTACGGAAGAACCTACTAAGGCCTCTCGCGCCTCTCGCGAATGACTGTAGCTGAGAGTGGCTCACCGAACGATTTTGATCGGATGGAAGTCATTACACTGACGCCTGCGGGATCGTGATTCTTCTCAAAGATGCAAGGATCTGACACTGGTAATGTCATCCGGCGTCGTGTCGTCACGTTCGTGACTCATTAGTGCACCTTGGCTAGCGACCACCGGCCAACGACGCCAATTTAAATGGGCCGGCAACCAAGAAGCGGTGACATTCCTTGGCTATCGGCCCATTCGATCCGGATTGGATCGGAGGTGATACTCTTATGCTAGACCCACTAAGCCAGAAGTCAAGGATTGTTTCGAGAATTTTGGCGGCTCCGGAATCGGAATTCGTACACTGTCCGGATTCCGCATTGATCCAACGTCAAGACGTACGATCAATTCATCGAAAACACGCCTGAAATGACGATGCCTCGGTTGACACTAAGCCTCTTAAAATGCTAGATTTATTGGTTTTGTAAGCCTCTTTCGCTCAAACTAACCATCACGCACAAAAATGGACGAGACGCTCAGACAAGTAGGCGAATTACTGCTCGGATCCATTCCGACCATTATTTTGCTGGTGCTGCTGTATGGCATCTATACGGTCCTCGTCCACAAGCCTTTGGTCAAAGTGCTGGCCGAGCGGCGCAGCAAAACTGAAGGTGCCATCGAAAAAGCCCGGGCGGACATTGCCGCGGCGGAAGCGCGGACGGCGGAGTATGAGCAGCGCCTGCGGGAAGCGCGCGCGGCAATTTTCAAATCCCAGGAATCCAGACGGCAGCAGGCGCTACAAGTGCGGTCGGCGGCCGTGGCTGAGGCACGCGTCAAGGCGCAGGCCCAGGTCGAGCAGGCGCGGTCTACAATCGAGCAAGATAAGCAGGCTGCACAGGATGGCCTGCAAGCGGAAAGCGGAAAGCTTGCCGCCGAAATTATTCGGGCGGTTTTACAACCAGCCACTGCGGGCGGTGGCCGATGAAGAGAATTCGTCACAGCAGCCAATTTTTGCAGATATGGCGTTCTCCGGTTAAGACCGCGCTGCTGTTTGCGATATTGCTCTCTGTTCTCGCCGGGCCTGGCCTCACGGGGCAAACGACGAGTGAATCCGGCGAAAGCTCCATAACGGCGCAACCAAAACCCGAGAATCCGCCCGGCCAGTCCGGCTCACTTTCCCGGCAACTCGCGAAGGAGTCGAAGGAAGCGGCTGGCGAGGACGACGATCAAAATCAGTTCAAACATTCGTCCTCGGTTAAGTTCGTGGCAAAACTCACTGGCATGACCCTCGATCATGCCTACTGGCTCTGCGTGCTGCTGAACTTTGCAGTGATCGCTGGCGCCATTTTCTGGGCAGCGAAAAAGAATTTACCGGGCATGTTCCGTAATCGGACGGCAGACATTCAGAAAGCCATGCAAGAGGCCCGCCAGGCGAGCGAGGACGCCAACCGGCGGCTCGCGGCCATTGAATCCCGGCTTTCGCGCCTCGACACAGAGATTGGAACCATGCGCACGACCGCTGAAACAGATGCTGCGGCGGAAGAAGTGCGGATCAAGGCCGCAGCCGAGGAAGATGCGCGGCGAATCGTGGAATCAGCCGAACAGGAAATTGCAGCGGCGGCCAAAGCAGCACGCCGGGAGTTGACAGCCTATGCCGCCGATTTGGCGGTAACGCTGGCGACCCGGCAGATCCGCGTGGATTCCCCGACCGATCGAGCTTTGGTTCGCAGTTTTGCCCAGGAGCTTTTGGAGAACGGTGCCGGGCAGGGAAAGGGCCGGCAATAAATTATGGCGGCCTCTGTCACCAACACCTACGCGCGAGCCTTAGCCGATGTAGTTTTTGATCTTCATCTGGACGCCGCGAAAACATTGCAGGAAGCGCAATCTGTCGCCGAGTGGGTGGCTGGCAGCAAAGAGCTTCGGGCAGTCTGGGAGACTCCTTCGATCCCGGCGGGACAGAAGCGGGCGGTGCTGGATGCGATTGCGGCCCGTGAAGGGACGTCCCCCCCCCTGCGGAATTTCCTGGCGGTGCTGATCGATCACCAGCGCATTCCGTTCCTGGGGCCGATCGTGAAACAGTTTGAGAAGGAATTGAACAGCCGGTTGGGGTTCGTTGAAGCGGAAATTACCAGTGCGCGCGATCTGGAAGGGATGGAGCGGCGTGCGCTTGAATCGCAAGTCGAGAAGTTGACCAGCAAGAAAGTCAAGGCGACCTATTCACGGGATGAATCGCTGCTGGGAGGCGCTGTAGTAAAGGTCGGCAGCACCATCTACGACGGTTCGGTGAAGGGCAGCCTGGAGAGAATCAGGACAGCGATCCGATCTTGAATCTTTTAACCGCGAAGGTCGCAAGGTCATACGCAAAGATCGCAAAGAAGAATTTATAAGCCAGGAGCTGGAAACGAAGAGCTGAACTTATGGCACAAATCAAAGCAAACGAGATCACGCAGCTGATCCGGCAGCAGATCGAGAACTATGAATCCAAGATCGCCGTCGACGAAGTGGGAACGGTCGTTACCCTGGGCGACGGTATCGCCCGCGTTTACGGTCTGGACAAAGTGATGTCCGGAGAGCTGCTCTCTTTTCCTCATGATCTGGCCGGCATCGCCATGAACCTGGAAGAAGACCAGGTCGGCGTCGTGCTGCTCGGCGACTATACCGAAATCAAGGAAGGCGATGAAGTCAAGCGCACTGGCCGCATCATGAGCGTTTCCGTGGGCGATGCCATGATTGGGCGCGTCGTCAATTCGCTGGGACAGCCGATCGACGGCAAGGGGCCGATTGCCAGCGACAAGTTCATCGCGCTTGAGCGTTTGGCGCCTGGCGTCATCGATCGGCAACCAGTGCGCGAGCCCATGGCGACTGGACTGAAGGCGATCGACAGCATGATTCCGATCGGCCGCGGACAGCGCGAGTTGATCATTGGCGACCGCCAGACGGGCAAGACCGCGGTGGCGATTGACACCATTATCAACAACAAGGGCAACGACCTGATCTGCATTTACAACGCGATCGGTCAGAAACGTTCTTCGATCGCACAGGTAGTGAAGATCCTAACCGACGCCGGCGCCATGGATTACACCATCGTGGTGGCTGCGTCCGCGTCGGAGCCAGCTCCCATGCAGTACATCGCTCCCTATGCGGCGTGCGCCATGGGTGAATTTTTCCGCGATAACAAGCGGCACGCGCTGGTGATCTACGACGATCTCTCGAAGCATGCGGCGTCTTACCGTGAGATTTCTTTGCTGTTGCGACGTCCGCCGGGACGGGAAGCTTATCCCGGAGACGTCTTCTATTTGCATTCCCGCCTGCTGGAACGTGCCTCCAAGTTGAGCGACAAGATGGGCGGCGGATCTTTGACTGCGCTGCCGATCATTGAGACTCAGGCGGGTGACGTTTCCGCGTACATCCCCACCAACGTGATTTCGATCACTGACGGCCAGATCTATCTGGAGACCGATTTGTTCAACCAGGGCGTGCGTCCTGCGGTGAACGTGGGTCTTTCCGTGAGCCGCGTCGGCGGGAGCGCACAGATCAAGGCCATGCGGCAAGTTGCGGGAAGCTTGAAACTGGAGCTGGCGCAGTACCGCGAGCTGGCGGCGTTCGCGCAATTCGGCAGCGATCTTGACAAGGCCACCCAGGCGCAGCTGAATCGCGGCCAGCGCCTGGTGGAAGTGCTCAAGCAGAAGCAATTTTCCCCTCTGCCGTTCTCCAAGCAGATTCTGATTATCTTTGCCGGCACCAGTGGCGCTTTCGACGATATGCCTGTGGAGCAGGTGCGCGACTTTGAAGCCGCGCTGTACAAGTATGTGGACGCGAGTCAACCGGCTTTGCTACGCACGATCATGGAGAAGAAAGCTCTCGATGATGCCCTGAAAGCAGAGATGAGCAAGGTGATCAAGGAAGCAAAAGAAACGTTTGTGGCTGAGCGACAAGCGGTCGCTGCAAAATAGCGGCGAACGATCAATGACTGATTTATGGCAAGCATTCTCGACATACGGCGCCGTATCCGCAGCGTGATCAACACGCGGCAAATCACCAAAGCCATGAAAATGGTTTCGGCGGCCCGACTGCGTCGCGCGCAGGAGCGAGCACTGGCAGCGCGTCCTTATGCGCAGATGCTGACGAATGTGCTCAAGTCACTGGTTTCACGGGTGGAAATTTATGATCCCAAGACCGGAGAGCCAAGGCATCCGCTGCTGGTACAGCGTCCCGAGAAGAATGTTTTGCTGATTATCGTGACCGGCGATAAAGGGCTGGCAGGCGCTTTCAATACCAACATCCTGAAGGCGGCTACGCGATTTCTGGAATCCAAAGCAGGGAAGAACATCGAGATTGAGGCCATCGGACGCAAAGGGCGCGATTTTCTGCGGCGGCGCTATCCGACGGCAGAGCCGAAGACTGCGGAATCCAAGGACACGCCTCGCATCACAATTGTGGGAGAACACGTCGGCGTGCTGAATAAGGTCGAGTACTCGGCAATTGCAGATCTGGTTGGCCGAGTGATCGAGCGCTATTCGAAGGCTGAGATCGATTCGGTTTATCTGGTCTACAACGAATTCAAGTCGGTCATCGCGCAGCGGCTGATTGTCGAGCAGGTTTTGCCCATCGAGCAAATCGGGGAACCCGCTGTACGGCAGTCCGAGGCCATGAGCGAAAGAGAAAGACAACGCGCGATAGAGGCGGCGAAAGAAGGTGGAGTCAGTCTCCGTCCGCCAGATACGAAGGAGCTCGACGCCGAGGCGGCGAAGTTCGCCACCGCGCCGGTGGATTATATCTATGAGCAACCCCCGGAAGTTTTGTTCCGGTCGCTGCTGCCGAAATATATCGGCGTGCAGATTTTTCGAGGTCTGATGGAGTCGGTCGCAGCCGAGCACGCAGCCCGTATGACGGCCATGGATTCGGCCACGAACAACGCGACTGACATGATCGATTCACTGACGCTGGTGATGAACCGGGCACGTCAGGCGAAGATTACGAAAGAAATTATTGAAATTGTGAGTGGAGCTGCGGCGGCGCAGTAGAAGGCATTGAGCACTTGGCATTTAGCCATCAAGGCCTTGGGGAGATTGGAATAAAGAGCTAGAGCTAATTGCTATGTGTGCTGAAGGCAGACAGCTGAGAGCTAATAACCTATGCCAGAAAATATTGGACGCGTAGTTCAGATCTCCGGGCCGGCCGTGGACGTGCAGTTTGTCGAGGCCACGATGCCGCCGATTTACCAGGCGCTGCGGGTAGTGAGCGAGGGCTTCACCGTTCCCACGCCAATCAACGTCATTCTCGAAGTGCAACAGCACCTCGGCGAAGGCCGCGTGCGCTGCGTCGCCATGGAAGCAACCGAAGGCATGGTGCGTGGGATGAAGGCCATCGACCAGGGTGGCCCGATCTCGGTGCCCGTGGGCCGCGGTACGCTGGGACGCGTGATGAACGTAATCGGCGAACCCGTGGATCAACTGGGGCCGATCCAGTTCACCGAGCGGCACCCCATTCATCGCCCGGCACCGTTGTTCGAAGATCAGGCCACTACGGCGGAGATGTTCGAAACCGGCGTCAAAGTAGTTGACCTCATCCAGCCCTTCCTGAAGGGCGGCAAGATTGGATTGTTCGGTGGCGCGGGCGTAGGCAAAACGGTTTTCATTCAAGAGCTGATCAACAACGTCGCCAAACAGCATGGCGGGTTCTCCGTGTTTGCCGGGGTCGGTGAACGTACGCGTGAAGGTAACGATCTTTGGCTGGAAATGTCGGAGTCCGGCGTAATCAAGCCGGGAGATCCGGAACACTCCAAGGCTGCACTGATTTACGGACAGATGACTGAGCCGCCCGGCGCTCGTTTGCGAGTCGCGTTGACCGGACTCACCGTCGCCGAATATTTCCGCGACGTGGAAGGCGCAGATACACTGCTCTTCATCGACAACATTTTCCGCTTCACCCAGGCAGGCTCGGAAGTGTCCGCGCTGCTGGGCCGCATGCCCAGCGCCGTCGGTTACCAGCCGAACCTGGCAACGGAAATGGGTGAACTGCAGGAACGAATCACCTCGACGAAGAAGGGTTCGGTAACTTCGGTGCAGGCAATTTACGTGCCGGCCGACGATTTGACCGATCCGGCTCCTGCCACGACGTTTGCCCACCTGGACGCGACGACCGTTCTTTCGCGCGCCCTGACGGAGATTGGAATCTATCCCGCGGTCGATCCGCTGGCTTCCACGTCCCGCATTCTGGATTCGCGAATTGTGGGCCAGGAACACTACGATGTGGCGCAGGCGGTGAAGAAGACGCTGCAAAGCTACAAAGATTTGCAGGACATCATTGCCATTCTTGGTATCGACGAACTGAGCGAAGACCAGAAGTTGACGGTGCAGCGGGCGCGCAAGATCCAGCGCTTCCTGTCGCAACCGTTCCACGTGGCCGAGCAGTTCACCGGCGCGCCGGGACGATACGTGAAAATTGCCGACACTGTGAAGGGCTTCAAGGAAATTAATGAAGGCAAGTACGATGATATTCCGGAACAGGCCTTCTACATGAAGGGTACGATCGACGAAGTGCTCGAGGCAGCGGAGAAATTGAAGGCGGCAGCATAATCAACACTTGGCGTTTGGTTAGGACAAGGGGAACCAGGATGGCGGGAACTAGCGTCGAACTCATCCGTTCGCTCTACGACGCATTTGCGCGGAACGACCAGGAGTTCATCGCGGCTGCTATGGACCCCGAGGTTGAATTTCACCAGACCGAGCAGCTGCCTTGGGGAGGGCACTACAAGGGCTTTCCTGAAGGCGTGCAGCCTTTCTTTACAAAATTGCGATCTCACGTTGACTCCCACGCGGCAGTGGAGCGGTGCTGGGAAGCAGGCGACGCCGTTGTGGTCGTGGGTCGCACACGCGGGCAAGCCCGGGCTTCTGGCAAATCGTTTGACCTGCCCGCCGTCGTCATCTGGAAAATTCGCAACGGTAAGATCATAAGCTTTGAGCCATTTATTGACACTCCGGCCATGCTGGAGGCGCTGGCGGCCTAGCTAGCTAGTCACGGACATGCCTGACACTTTCCAACTCGAGATCGTCACGCCCGAAAAAATGATCGTTCGGGATGCGGCGGAAGAGATCCAAATACCTGGTAGCGACGGATTTCTAGGTGTTCTACCTGGCCATGCACCGTTGATCACGGAACTCTCGGCCGGAGAACTCAGCTATCGCAAAGGCGCGAATACCTACCGGTTTGCGGTGGCGTGGGGGTTTGCCGAGGTGCTCCCGGACCGGGTCACCATCTTGGCCGAAACCGCGGAACGCGCCGAAGAGATTGATGTAAATCGGGCGCAGGCCGATAAGAAGCAAGCCGAACAGAACTTGGCCAATGGCAAGAGTGAAGAGGATTTCATTAAGGCCGAGGGTGAATTAAAGTATGCGGAAAGCCGTCTGGAAGTAGCGCAAAAGAAGAGCTAGGCTTGGGGACGCAGGCCCTGGGCGGTAGGCTCTAGGAATCCCAGCAGAATCAGCAGTCCATCCCTTCGATAACAAATCCTGATGGCACGCATAAATAGTTTCGATTTCCGTGGCCCTTCCCGCGCGCTTACAGTGAATTGGCAAGCACGCTTGTGGGTGTCCAGGTAGAGTGCAAACAGAGCCCGGAACGCAGGCCAGAATTCCCCCTTTATTCGCCAGGCACCGAGTCGGGAGCAACTGGGATGAGTACGGCATCCTCAATTAGCAGCGAATTACGGGACCTCTACAGCGAACAATCCACCCGCATCCAGCAGGAGTTCAATGCCACTGGCGACGGGAGAACTGCGGTGGCCCAGCGCACGGCGCTGGTGGAAGACATTGCCCTCCGGCTCTGGAGGGAACTTGTTTCCTCTGAAGAAAATGGGCCTGAAAACTTTGCGCTGGTAGCCATTGGTGGATTCGGTCGGCGCTGGCTGTTTCCCCACTCCGACATTGATGTGCTGTTTCTCCACGCGGACCAGGCCACCGAGGAGAGGTTCAGAGATCGGGTTCGTCAGTTCTCCCAGGAGATCTGGGACCTGCGCGTGAAGTTGAGTCCCGCTGCCCGCACGCTGGCCGAGTGCGAGCACTTCGATTCCAACAATGTGGAGTTCAGCATCTCGCTGCTAGATTGCCGCCACCTGGCGGGCGACCGGGAATTATTCGCGCGGCTGCATGACAAGCTGATTCCGAAGCTCATCATGCAGGAGAACCAATCCATTGTGCAGCGCCTGGCGGAAGTCACCAGCGCACGCCATGCCAAGTATGGCAACACGGTTTTTCATCTGGAGCCCAATATCAAGGAGACCCCGGGCGGCCTGCGGGACTACAACGTGGCGTGCTGGCTCGCGCTGATTTCCTCCATGGACACGCTGCGCGACTGGCCGGACCCGAAGTCGCTGCTGCCGGTTTCGGTACGCAAGCAATTCGAGCCGGCGTTGGAGTTTTTGATGTCGATCCGCTGTTTCCTACATTACCGCCAGGGGCGCGATGACAATATGCTGCTCTGGGAGACCCAGGATGAGGCTGCGGCCCGGAGAATCGGGGTCTCTGAGGTTGACGTAATGACCGCCGCGGATTGGATGCGAATTTATTTCGGCCACGCCCGTTCCGTGCACCGTGCCTCGATGCAACTGCTGGAAGAGATTCCCGCCGCGCGGTCTTCGCTCTACAAGCACTTCCAGAACTGGCGGTCGCGCGTCTCCAATGCAGATTTTTCCGTGGTGGATGGTTTGATCTTTCTGCAACAGCCTTCCTCGCTGCAGGATCCCGAGCTATTGTTGCGGATGTTCGACTTCATGGCGCATCACGGTTTGAAGTTGAGCACGACCACGGAATACCGAATCGAGCAGGTATTACCGGCTTTGGCTGCGACTCCTCCGAAGGGCGCGGAACTTTGGCGTTATCTGCAGGTGATCCTTATTGAGCCGCATGCCGCCGATGCATTGCGGGCCATGCATTCGTTGCGGCTGCTCGCCCTGCTTTTGCCTGAACTTAAGCTGATTGATGCTTTGGTGGTTCGCGACTTTTATCATCGGTTCACGGTCGATGAGCATTCGTTTCTTGCCATCGAGAGCTTGCACCACGCGCACCAGTCGCAATCGGAATGGGACCAGCGCTACGGCCGAATCCTCGACGAGTTGGAACAGCCCGAATTGCTTTACCTTGCCTTGCTGCTGCATGACCTAGGCAAGGGCGTGCCTGGAAGAAACCACGTAGTGACCAGCCGGGAGATCGCAGAACAGGCCATGGATCGGCTGGATCTCGAACCGCAAGACCGCAACACAGTTAGATTTCTGATCGGCTGCCATCTGGAGATGTCCGCGACTCTGCGCCGCGACATTTTTGATCCGGTGACCATTCATACCTTTGCCGAAAAGGTGGGCACGCCGGAACGCCTGAAGATGCTTTGCTTGCTGACCTATGCTGATATCAAAGCAGTAAATCCCGAAGCTCTTACTCCTTGGAAAGCCGAGAACGTTTGGCAACTATACATTGCTACTGCCAATCATCTCAACCGCACCGCGGACCAGCGACTACACTCGGCCCCCGATGACGAGAACATCGCCCGCTTGCAGACCCTCGCCCCCGTTTCCGGTAAGAAGATCAAGACTTTTCTCGAAGGACTTCCGAAGCGTTACCTGCGGGCGCATCCGGCGGAGGAAGTGTTACATCATTTTGAAATGGCCGAGAAGGTTCCGGCGGAGCCCGTCCAACTTGACCTGAAACGCGGTCGCCATTGGTATGAACTGACGATGGTCACCAACGACCGTCCTTTTCTGTTCGCCACCCTGGCTGGAGTGTTGGCCGCCTGGGGCATGAATATCGTGAAAGCCGACGCGTTCTCCAACCAGGCCGGAATTGTGGTGGACACATTTTTCTTCACCGATCGCTTTCGTACTCTTGAGCTGAACTTGCCGGAGTGGGAGCGCTTCCAGCGAAGCATTGCAGACGTGGTGATCGGCGAAGCTGACCTGGATCGCTTGTTACGGGATCGCCTGCGCTCAGAGAAGCGCGGCATCGCCAAGGTGAAAGTGGACACTTGCATTGAGTTCGACGATGAAAGCTCGTCCCACAGCACATTGGTTCAAGTGATTGCACAAGACCGGTTAGGACTGTTGCACAGCATCAGCTCGCGGTTCTCCCACCACAAATGCAATATCGAGATCGCGCTGATTGACACCGAAGGGCAGATGGCAATCGATGTTTTTTATCTCACGACGGCCGGCGCCAAGCTCACTCCCGAGCGGCAGAAGACTTTGAAAGCCGACCTGCTGGAAGAATTGAAGGCTGCCTGATTTCGCACCGTTTCTTTCTTGCCGCGGGCGCAGAGCGTCCTGCTCCTGATATTCTGAATGCACACTGAGTAAGGAGCATCGTAGTATTGCCACCCATTCTTAATGCACAAGGTCTCGCGAAGACTTATGGTACTGCCCCGCTCTTCCAAAATATTTCCTTCACCATCTCGGAAGGCGATCGGATTGGGTTGATCGGTCCGAACGGTGCCGGCAAATCCACGCTTCTCGAAATACTGGCGGGTAGTGTTGACGCCGATACTGGCGAAGTTGCTGCACGCAAACGTGCAAAGTTAAGCTACGTACTGCAGGATTCGCAGTTTGCCTCCGGTGCGACCGTGAGATCAATCGTCAATCGCGCGTTGGATGCAGCTGGAGTGCGTGAGGACGAACGCGGATCGCGGACAGCCGAAACCCTTGGGCGTGCGGGTTTTGAGGACTTGGACATTGAAGCTGCTGCACTATCTGGAGGCTGGCGGAAACGTCTGGCGATTGTCGAAGCGCTGGTGCAGAAGCCTGATGTCTTGTTGCTTGACGAGCCCACCAATCATTTGGATCTTGCCGGAATTGCATGGCTGGAAAATCTACTCCGAGACGCTTCTTTCGCGTGCGTGGTCGTCAGTCATGACCGGTATTTTCTCGAGAACGTTGCCACTGAAGTGGCCGAATTGAATCGCACCTATCCCGACGGCTTGTTGCGAGTGAAAGGAAATTACAGCAAGTTTCTGGAAAAGAAAGAAGAATACCTCGCTGCGCAAGCGAAGCACCAGGACGCTCTCCAGAATCGCGTGCATACTGAAATCGAGTGGCTTCGACGCGGTCCGAAGGCGCGGGCCACCAAAGCCAAAGCTCGGATCCAGAAAGCCAATGAACTTATCGGCGAACTGGCGGACTTGAATTCCAGAAGCCGGACTGCAACCGCGAAGCTTGATTTCTCCGCTACCGACCGGCAGACCAGGCGTCTGCTTGAGCTTGAGCAAGTGAGCTTTGAGATTGGCGGCCGCAAGTTGTTCGACAAGCTGGATTTCACTATTACTGCTGGAATGCGTGTCGGGCTGGTGGGGCCGAACGGAAGCGGCAAGACAACGCTGCTCCGCTTGATGCGCGGCGAAGTCGTTCCAGACAGCGGAGAGGTACGCTGTGCCCCATCCCTGCGGATTGTGTATTTCGACCAGAACCGTCAACTCAATCCTGAGCTCACTTTGCGGCGGGCACTAGCGCCCGAGAGCGACTCGGTAATTTATCAGGACCGGGTCGTCCATGTGGCATCGTGGGCGGCGAGGTTTCTCTTTACTGGCGAACAGCTCAATCAGCCAGTCAGCAAACTCTCCGGGGGGGAACGGGCGCGTGTATTACTTGCGCAAGTGATGTTGCAACCCGCGGATGTCCTGCTCTTGGACGAACCGACAAACGATCTCGATATCCCCACGCTTGAGGTATTGGAAGAGACCCTGCTCGAATATCGCGGGGCGTTGGTGCTGGTCACTCATGACCGTTACTTGTTGGACCGGGTCTCGACTATCGTGCTCGGGCTCGATGGCCAAGGCCAGGTGGAGGATTTTGCCGACTACTCGCAATGGGAACTGTGGCAGGAGGAGCGCGAGCAGTCTGCCAAAGTCATGCCTCACGCCGCGAGTAGGGCGAGGGCCCCAGACGCGCCGACACCGACCGCATCCAAAAAGAAGCTTTCTTACCTCGAAGCGCGAGAGTTTGCCACCATCGAAGAACGGGTCGCCGCGGCGGAGCAAGTGCTGCAAGCCAAGCGGGCAGCCTTGGAGAATCCGGCGATCGCAAGCGACTCCAGCCGTTTGCTGAATGCACACGCCGAAATGGAAGCTGCCCAGGATGCTGCGGATAAGCTGTATGCGCGCTGGGCGGAATTGGCGGAGAAGTAGTTACGTTTCCCCGCATACACGTGAGTAACGTCTCTCGAACCTCCTGGAATCAATAATATCGCTGCTGGCGTGATATTCTTAATACACCAGCTGCGTACCGTCTTGGCGGAATTCCCCCGCAGTTTTAAACAAAACTCATGCTTTCAGTCAGCAATGTTTCCATGCGCTACGGCGCCAAAATACTGTTTGAAGAAGTCTCCACGGCGTTCACGCCAGGGAAACGATACGGCTTGACCGGACCCAATGGCGCCGGGAAATCCACGCTCATGAAGATTCTGTCGGGCGAACTGGAGCCGCAAAAGGGCACGGTTGTGCGTCCGCGGAAGTTGGGCGTTTTGAGCCAGGACCAGTTTGCTTTCGATGCTTACACCGTGCTGAATACGGTGATCATGGGCAATAAGCGGCTCTGGGCGGCGCTGCAAGAGCGGGACGCGATTTACGAAAAGCCGGCAATGACCGATGAAGACGGAATGAAGCTGGGTGAGCTCGAAGGCATTGTCGGCGAAGAGGACGGCTACACTGCCGAGACCGACGCTGCGATGCTGCTTCAGGGTTTGGATATTCTCGATGATTTGCACCTCCGCACCATGGGCGAACTGCAGGGTGGACAAAAAGTCCGCGTGCTGCTCGCACAGGCGCTGTTCGGACATCCGCAAGCGTTGCTACTCGACGAACCCACGAACCACCTCGACTTGGATTCGATCCATTGGTTGCAGGGTTTCATGAACCAATACGATGGCGTGGTCATCGTGATTTCGCACGACCGCCATTTTCTCAACAGCGTTTGCACTCATATTGCCGACATCGACTACGAGACTATCATCACCTACACCGGCACCTACGACGACATGGTGGTGGCGAAGACGCAAGTACGGTCGCAGATCGAATCGCAGAATGCACAGCGCGAAAAGAAGATATCGCAATTGAATGAATTCATCGCGCGTTTTGCCGCGGGCACCCGCTCCAGCCAGGTGCAGTCGCGGCGCAAGGAAGTAGAGCGGCTGCAGGTGACGGAGCTGGCGAGATCGAATATCCAGCGGCCGTTCATCAAATTTGAAATGAAGCGGCCTTCCGGAAAACATATTCTGGAACTGGAACACGTGGCCAAGTCCTACGAAGACAAAGCGGTAGTCAAGAGTTTTACGGCCAGCGTGACGCGGGGAGAGAAGATTGCGCTCATGGGCCGAAATGGCGCTGGCAAAACCACCCTGCTGAATGCGCTGCTGGCGAACTCGCCGACAGTGCCGGAAGCCGAGCTGCGCAAAACCAGCGGCTACGACGGAAAGTTCATCGATAGCGGAAAGGTAACCTGGGGCCACGAGGCATTAGTCGGATATTTTGCGCAAGACCACCGCAGTCTCATCGAGAAGGGTACAACGGTGCTGGAGTGGCTGCATCAATGGGACCCGTCTGCATCCAATGAAGAACTTCGCGGGTTACTCGGGATGATGCTCTTTGCGCGCGAGGAAGCCGGCAAATCAACCAATGTTCTTTCCGGCGGCGAAGCCGCGCGGCTGCTTTTCTGCAAGCTAATGCTGCAAAAGCCGAATGTGCTGGTGCTGGATGAACCTACCAACCACCTGGACTTGGAATCGATCAATGCGCTGAACATTGCGCTGCAGCGTTATCAGGGGACCGTGCTTCTGGTGACCCATGACCATGATTTAATCGATGAAGTTGCCACCAGAATCTGGCACTTTGAGCCGGACCACAAGCTCACGGATTTCAAAGGCGCCTACGAAGAGTACCAAACGGTCAGCGCATAGTTCGGCATCGGCCAGCAGCGAATGGCTAGGAATGTAACTGTGCCAGTTGTTTCTTTACGTCCGCTGCCTCGCTGTAATTGGGATTGATCTTGAGCACCCGCTCGAGGTGCTGGCGGGCCATCGCCGGCTGATCAGTCTTTTCATACGCCAGTCCCAGGTGATAATGAAAGTTCGCATTCTCAGGGGCTTTGGCCTTGTCGTTGAGCTTGATGGCTTCCTGGAAGAGGTCGATTGCCGATTTGTAGGCCCGCTTCTGGTACAAAACCCATCCCAGCGTGTCGGCTGCACTTGGTGAATCCGGCATGCCGCGACGCGCCGTTTGCGCCAGCGATAGAGCCACATCCACGTTGCCACCGCTCTGCAGCATCACATAAGCAAGATTGTTTGAAGCCAGCGGATTCTCCGGACTGATTTCCAAAGCTTTCTGATAACACTGCTTGGCTTGGTTCCAGTCCTGCTTGGAGTCGTACAATTCTCCCAGCAAAATGGAGAAGCTGGCTTCACGCGGATTGTCTCTCTGAGAATTCTGCCAAGTAGCGATGGCCGCATCAGCAGAGCCTTCGGCGATTTGTACCTGTCCCAGCTTGACCAGGGCGTCAGAATTGTTCTTGTCGACTTCCACCGCTTTTTTTAGCGCTGCCTCAGCTCCGGCCAGGTCTTTCTTGCTGTTGAATAGCACGGTGCCGAGCAGATCGTAGAAGGGGCTACTGTTGGGCACTTTCCCGATCTGGGTATTGACGGCGGCGACCGCTTTGTCGGGCTGCTGCTGAGCGAGATAAGAGTTCATCAGGCCACCGAGCGCGTCCCCGGAACTGGGATCGCGGTCCAGAGCTTGCTGATACGATTTCTCCGCGTCGCTGTAGTTCTGTTGGGCCAGCTGCAGATTGCCCATCTGCTTGTATCCAATTGCGTTCTTCGGCGCTACGCTGATGGCTTTTTGAATGTCTGCTTCCGCTCGTGCAAATTGCTTGCGGTTAATGTTGGCGACCGACCGCAAGACATAACCGTCAGGCGAAGTGGGCTTGAGATCGATGATTTGAGTGGCAGCCTGCTCCAGCGCAGTCATGTCATTGTTGCGCAAAGCTAAAGTAGCCAATGCGCTATGCGCCTCAACTAATTCTGGGTGCACCCGCACCGCACTTTGCCATTCACTCTGCGCATGCGCTAAATCGCCCACTTGGTCGAAGGCCACGCCAAGATGGTAATGGGCCACGCCACTGTCGGGATTATTCCTGATGACGGTTTGCAGCGTTTGGACGGCTTCGCTCCCATGGCCTTGACGGATCTGGATCTGGCCACGATAGACCAAAGCATCGTCATCGCTGGGAGTTCCTCGCAAGACCTCATCATTCAACTTCTGCGCCTCGTCTAGACGATTCTTGAGAATCAGCAGCTGAATGTAGTTTTTCTTGACTTGCGGATCTTTAGGGTGCTCCGCGAACAATGACGAGTATTCCGCAATGGCTTTGTCAACGTCGCCCGTGGCGAAGTAGAAATCACCCAGCATGCGATAACCGAAGGAATCGTCCGGGAAGTCCGGCTTCGACTGTTTCAAAAATTGCTCCGCATCGGATGGCTTTCCCTCGGCGATGAAAAGGCGGGCCAGTTCGGCGCGGGGCTCGGGGCTTTTGGGGTCGACGCTAATCGCGCGGCGGAGTTGCTGCTCCGCTTCACGGAACCGGTTGCGTGATTGGTAGAAGCTGCCAAGTGCCAACTGCGCGCTCATGGAGCTGGGACTCAGCTCCACCGCTTTCTTGAAACTTGCTTCTGCGGCGTCAGGCTGTTTGACCCTCATCTGCAAAAGACCAAGGTTCAGATATGACTCCCAGCGATTCGGCGCGAGAGAAATTGCCTTCTGCATTTGTTGAACAGCACCGTTGAAGTCGGCCTCGGCGCTAAGCAGATTAGCGGCGGCTTCGTGCACCTGGGGATCGTTGGGGTCTTTTTGGAGAAGCAGATCAATATGCTCCTGGGCCTTTTTGGGTTCATGGTCTGCGATCAGCAGGTTCGCAATGTCAATGCGGGCCTGGTAATTGTCCGGCTGAAGTTCGAGAGTGCTGCTGAGTTCCTGGTAGGCGTGCAGCCAATCCTGAAGTTTGATGTACGTCTGAGCGAGCTGATAATGCGCCTCGGCATAGCGCAAGTCGAGCTGGACTGCATTGCCGAACTGTATGGCTGCTTCCCGGTACTTGCCCTTTTCAAAATAGCGTTGTCCGCTTTCAAAATACTTCTGCTTGCGCACGTTGGGATCACGGGAGCACCCGGCAAAAAAAGTGGTCGTCAATGCCAGAATTAAGACCAGACGCAATATGGAAAAATGCCGCATGCAAATCTCCCAAGGCGGATATTACGGACACGCCTGATGACACTGCCAGTGGTTACTCTATTAAGGTTACTGCAATTGGACCGGCACGGGAAGTTACCCGGGTCACCTAGTGGTCCCTCTATCGTGGAACGTATCGGTTAATCAAAGGGACAACATGGCTCGCAAACGCGAGCGAGCGCTGCTGCGCCGCGTCTTCTGTCTCATCCTGTTGCAAGGGTGTGAGGATGCGGAAGAGCGAACCATCACTGCGATGCAGACGGATGGAATCCGCCACCAGATAGTACTTCGCCGCGTATTCGCTCGCGACGGCGCGATCATGGGCCCAATACCAATAAATCACCAACTGGCGCTCATCGCCTTTGGCGATGATGGCACGACTCACCGGAAAGGGCGCATGTCCCCGCAAGGAGACCAGAATCCTGGGCCGTTCGCCCCACGACCAGCCATTTCCCGGGAGACAGTGTTTGGGCGAGTGGATGGTATCCCCGGCGCGCTGGCTGGGAAAATATTGGACGTACAGATTTACATTCGGATTTTTCTCTGTCAGGTCGCGATAATCCCGCAGGAGGAAATCTCCGGGCCCAAGGATATCCAGCACGTCCTGCGGAATGACAATGTTTGATCCCTGCCAACTTCCGAATTGATAGGGAAAGGAATCCAGTGTCTTTCCCCGTATGACAACCTCGTAATTAAGGAGATGCAACAGGAGTGCCGTGCCCGCCAGGAGGAAGGCGGCAATCGCGAATCTGACACGCGAATTCAATGCGGGAGCTCCTGCCTGCGCCGAACCATCCGCAGGAGTTGGTGCAGAAGGAACAGCAAGCCCAGCGAAACCACAAAAATCAACCATCCCGAAAAAGTATGAAAAAAGCCCTCGGCTTTGTCTGCACCCCAGTATTGGACCAGCAGGCCGGTCCCCACGATCCGCATACTATTCGCGAAAATCGCGATGGGAATAGACGCTATCGCCAAGACCATGCGGATGGAGATGCGTGTTTCCATCAAATATCCGTAAATGATCGCGAGAGTGGTCAGAGAAAGAAGTGATCGAATTCCACTACAAGCCTCCGCTACTTCCAGCGGCATCGCCGGCAGGTTGATGATGTTCCCTTCCCGCAAAACCGGAACGCCAAGGAGCTGCAGCGTGGCCGCAGCCAGTTTGGAAGCCAGCAGCTGTAACGGAAAAGTGATTTGGCTGAAAATGATGGCCGGGATGGGAACCATGAGGACAAGGAAGGCCCAAGGGAACAGGATCACGCGGAAATAATGCCAGCCATAAAAACCTACTACCAAGCCCGCGAGTACCAGCAGCAACGATATGCGCGAAAGAAATAACTCGGCCCCAAGCACTCCCACAACCAGCACAGTGAGCCCCAAGAACAAGATCACCAATCCCCATGACGACGGAACTCGGGGCAACCTGGCCAGCTTCGAGCGGTCCTGCCAGAGCACAAACAAAGAGAACGCGGGCACGAAAAATCCGTGCGAGAAGTTGGGGTCCCCCGCCCACTGTTTTGCCAGATGAAAAAGAATCGACGAATAGAGCCAGCCAAGCAGCAAAACTAACACGGCGGCTCGCCACCACCAATTGCGGCTTGCCACCGGCGGTGGATGCTGTTCGCGAACAGAAGCCGCTTGTGCGGTGTGACCCACAATCACCTCGAGATTAGGGCAAAGCATATTCGAAGTGTTTCCCGGGCGCAATTGGGGGGTGCCGCCGAAAATCCACTTCTTCGCTTCTGTGAGGCTCCCTGAGACTGAAATCTGACTCCCGAAGATCTCTAATGCCAGCAAAGAGTTAGGGAGAAATTACCCTTTTCTCCAACAGTAACCTACAGGTGATTACCATAACTGGGAAAAACTTTTCCCTTTTGTGCGACTTCCCAATAGACTGAAGAACTCGGCCGGGGAATCCGGCAGCGGCTCTTTTCTGTCATATATTATTGAAAATTAAGGTAAATTATCCGATCTCACAAAACTGCCCGAGAGTGTCCTATGTGGCAGCTACCGTGCTCTACAATAGTGTCTTCGGGATCCGTCCGCGAAGTCATATCCCCCAAGGCTGAGCGAGCTCCATCTATGGAACCAAACTTTCTCCTTAAGAGCGAATCTTTGGTCTCGAGCCCAAAGGCAGAGACTGGGAGTCTCGTGTTCCTGGAGGGTGTGAGTCCCAGCATGATGGCCCTGGAGGTCGTGATCCGGGAGCTTGTCCAAAGCACTGTCCCAGTTCTGCTCCTGGCGGAAGCGGGGGCAGGAAAGCGGACCATTGCCCATCGTATTCATGAGACATCGAGCCGGCATGGGGAAGAGTTTCGTATGGTTCGTTGTGCCGAGCTGAAGCCGGAGGATTTCGAGGGGGATGGAAGAGAAACTCAGTGGGGCCAAGGTACGGTGTTCCTGGAGGAAATCGGCGACCTGGATTCGACCATCCAGAGCAAATTGATCGAGAAGTTGTCCGGAGCTGAAGAAAGCAAAAAAGGGAATGGAACTCTGCCTCTGCGCGCTCGTTTGATCTGTGGAAGCGCACGAGACCTGGAATCGGAAGTGCGGCTGCGCAGATTTCGGGAAGACCTTTATTATCGGATCAATGGAGTGTGCTTGCGGTTGCCGCCTCTGCGCCAGCGCAAAGAGGATATCCCGTACTTCATGGATTTTTTCCTGGCGAAGTATGCGCGTGATTTCCGCCGCCCGGTGCCGGACTTGAGCGTGCAAACGCAACAATTGTTCAACGACTATGGCTGGCCGGGAAATATTCGCGAGTTGGCAGACGCCGCGAAAGCGATTGTTGCACTGGGGGACGAAGCCGTGGCCATGGGCGGCTTGCGGACTCTGCTGACCAAGTCAGATCGCTCCGGTAACGGGGAGCGGGTCTCTTTGAAGCAAGCCGCCCGCGCCGCTTCGCGTGAGGCCGAGAAGGAATTGATTTTGAAGGTACTTACTCGCACCCGTTGGAACCGGCGCCGGGCGGCGCAAGAGCTGCAGATCAGTTACAAAGCTTTGTTATACAAGCTCAAGCAGATCGGTTGCGGTGAATATGGAGTGTCGTAGCTCCGAGGAGAAAGAGAAAGTATGAAGGGAAAGATCACATTCGCAATGGCATTGCTGCTCTGCTGGGCGACAGTGCTGAGCTGGGGACAGAACTCTGCGAAAGACAAAACTGCGGACACGCCGCCTGCGACGCCAGCCGAATCAACCTACCGGATCGGTCCGGATGACACACTGCACGTGAGCGTCTGGAAGGAGCCTGACCTCACGGCCACTCTACCCGTCCGCGCCGACGGCATGATCTCGATGCCCTTGCTGAATGACGTGCAGGCAGCCGGACTCACTCCCATGGAATTGGGCGCGGCCCTCACCGATAAGTTGAAGAAATATCTCGCCGATCCGCGAGTCACCGTGGTGGTTACAGCGATGAACAGCCAGCGGGTCTACGTGATTGGTGAAGTGCTGCATACCGGCGCCATGAACCTGCTGCCTAATATGACCGTACTGCAGGCGCTCGCGACTGCGGGATTCACGCAATTCGCCAATACCAAGGGGATCTACGTACTGCGTACCGCGAGCGGAAAACAACAAAAGATGCCGGTCAATTACAAGCAGCTAATCAAAGGCGAGACGATGGGCCAAAATATCGCTCTGAAACCTGGAGATACAATTGTTGTCCCGTAAACACAGCATGAAAAAACAGTATTCGATTTACGTATTTCTGTTCGTGACCTTCGCGCTGGCAACCGGCTGGGCGCAAGCTGGCGACAGTCAGCAGCCTGCGGACAGCAGCCAACAGCCTGCGGACGCTGGGCTGCAGCCAGGTGCTCCGGCCCCGGCGCTGGGGCCAGACAACACGGCGGCACAGACGATTGAGAATCCGCCACTTTCAGGATTGGACCAGCCAGCGCTCGAACCAGGTCTGGGTGCGCGAAGCTTCCTGATTCCGGGCTTGCACGTCCTCGACACTGCCGACACAGACCTATCGGGAAGCCTGGTGGGAAAGGACCCCGTTCGCTCGGTGACGCGGGTGTTAGGCAGTCTGGCGCTGCAGAGGCTATGGAAGAATTACGATCTTGATGTTGAATACGCGGGGGGTGCCGCACTCTACGAGAATTTTTCTCGGACCGCCGCGCAAATTCATGCACTCAACGTAGATCAACGAATCCGATGGCGAACCGGACAAGTCAGCTTCCGGGATTCGTTCTCTGATCTGCCAGAAGGGATCTTCGGATACGCTGACTTCGGTGGCGCCGGTGGCTACGACCTGGGCGGCTTCGGAAATGTCGGAGGACTCCAGGACGCCGGCGGTGGCTCTTTCTTCAGCGCCGGCCAATATGGTTCCCTGGGGCAAAATCCCCGGATCACCAATACATCGCTGGTAGAGATGACTCAGCTCTTGAACCCTCGCTCGTCGTTCACGCTTACCGGATCCTACGGACTCACGGATTTTATCGACAACTCGTCGGTGGACTGCACGCCTTCAACCACATGCTGTCCGCCGGTAGGCACGTGCTGTCCGCCGGCAACTGCGTGCTGTCCGCCTGCGACCAATTGCTGTCCAGCTCCGACTGCGGCTGACGTTTCTGCGACGCCCGGATGCTTGATCAACAGCCACCAATTCGCCTTTCAAGCCGGATACAACTATCAATTGAGCCGGCGCGACCAGTTGGCGTTGGTTTACGGTTATCAAGAATTCATCTATCCAGTGACGACTCTGGGTACATTCAACACGAACCACTTTCACCTCCTTTATGGGCACCGGATTTCGGGCCGGATGGACTTGCAGATCGGTGGTGGTCCGCAAATCACGACTATTAACCCTTCGACGGCCGCAGGCAATCCTCCGGCAGCACGCATTCGGCAGATCACGGGCACTGGCCGCGCCTCGCTGCGTTACCGTTTCCCCAGGACCACGCTGAACGCGTCCTATGACCGCCTTGCCACTAACGGTTCTGGCTTCTTCGGGGGAGCGACCACGAATGTTGCCAGGTTCGAGGTGACGCGTCCTCTGAGCCGCTTGTGGACGATCAGCGGGGATGTCGGATACGCGCACAATACGCGCCTGCTACCGAGTTTTACGCCGGGAGCGCCTAATTCCTTTCAAAACGAGTATGCCGGGTTAGGGTTGCGCCGCCAATTCGGACGATATCTTGGTGGCTATCTCACTTATCAGTACACTGACCTGAATTTCAATGTGCCGGTTTGCAGCGCCACCGATCTCACGGAATGTGGACGGGCCTCGCAGCGGCACACCATCATCGTTGGGCTGGATTGGCATCCTCGCCCGATCCGGATTGACTAATTTTGCAGGGCCATTCCCAATGAGGGTGGCCGGAACGGGAAGACAGAAATGATTGAAAATCGCGAACTTACCGTAGACGATTATCTGGCGATATTGCGCCGCCGGATCAAGGTAATCCTGATACCGACGCTGCTGGCGCCAATTATCGGCTTCCTGATCTCCTACGCCTTTCCTCCCAAATATACCTCCACCTCGCTGGTGCAAGTGGAGGAGCAGCAAGTGCCGGGCGATTATGTGAAGCCGGTCGTGACCGAAGACCTTGCCCCGCGCATTGCCAGCCTGCAACAGCAGGTTCTCAGCCGGAACGAACTGGAGCCCATGATTGCGCGCCTGGGCCTGGCTCCGAAGGGGAAGAATGTCGACGATTTGATCGACAAGATCAACCAGGGCGTTTCCGTCCAGCTGGTGCAGACCGCAACGCCGGGCAAGCCTAAGAGACCTGGAGATACCAGCGATGCCCCGGGATTTAACGTGAACGTTACCTGGGACAATGCGAAAACAGCGAAACTGATCTGCGACGAAATTACGTCCATGATCACTTCGGAAAACCTGCGCTTGCGCGGCGATGTGGCGCGCAGCACCACGGATTTACTGGAGCGGCAGCTCGATGCAAAAAAGCGCGATCTCGACGATCAGGACAGCAAACTGGCGGCCTTCAAAAGATTGCACATGGGACAATTGCCGGGTGACGAAGACAACAACATGAAACTCCTGCAGGGCCTGAACTCGCAACTGGATGCGAACACGCAGACCTTGAACCGGGCCGAGCAAGACAAGTCCTATACTGAATCAATGTTGGCGCAGCAATTGGCGGCGTGGAGGTCTACGCAGAACTCGACCAATCCGCAGACTCTCCAGCAACAGTTGGTCGCGCTGCAGGCCCAGCTTCTCGCGTTGCAGGCTCGCTACACGGACGACTACCCGGATGTCATAAAAACCAAGAGCGATATTGCCCAAACGCAGCGCCGGCTGAACGAGATGGACAAAACCGCAACCGGCAGTACCGATACCACGGAAAAAGCAGGAGTTTCGGAACCTCCGGAGATCCAGCAATTGCGCGTGCAGATTCATCAATATGGCGATGCGATTGCGCAGGCGACGCGCGACCAGAAGCGGCTGCAAGAGAGTATTCAGACTTACCAGAGCCGGGTTAATCTCAGCCCCGCCGTTGAAGAAGAATACAAGCAACTGACTCGCGACTACGACACGGCGCAGAAGTTTTACGATGATTTGCTCGCCAAAAAAAGCCAGTCAGAAATGCAGACCGACATGGAACGGCGCCAACAGGGCGAGCAGATGAACGAACTGAATGCCGCCAGCTTGCCGGATTCGCCCAGCTTCCCGGTGCGCTGGATGTTCGCAGCCGGCGGACTTGGCGGTGGACTGGGCCTGGGACTGGTGGTGGTCCTGTGGCTGGAACTGCGAGACAAGTCTATTCGAAGCGAGCAGGATGTGCTGGCGGCTCTGGAGCTGCCGACATTGGTCTCTGTGCCGTGGATCGGGGCCGACGCCGGCGATCGCGCCAGCGACGGAAGGTTGCATCGCCGTCCCCGAGGCAAGGCTCATGAGAACAAGGAAATAGTCGAGGTTTAGCGCCAAATGTATAAGGAATTTTTTGGACTCCGGGCCAACCCGTTTAACGTAAATCCCGACCCGCGATACCTGTTTCTGACGCGGCATACGGAGGAAGCTTTGGCCTGTCTTACTTATGGCATCCAGAGCCGCAAGGGGTTCGTGCTGCTGACGGGCGAAGTAGGAACGGGTAAGACGACGCTGGTGAACAAACTGCTCGAATGGCTGCGGTTGCAACAGGTGGCCACCGCGTTTGTCTTCAACTCGCGGATGAACGTGCCTCAGTTTCTGGACTATATGATGACCGATTTCGGCATCCCTTGCGATTCGAAATCGAAAAGCCAGATTTTGTTGCGGCTTTACAACTGGCTTCTCGACCGCTATCGGGCGGGAGAAACCGCGGTGTTGATCGTGGACGAAGCCCAAAATCTTTCGGACGAATTGTTGGAAGAGATCCGGCTGATGACGAACCTGGAGACGTTCACTGAAAAGCTGTTGCAAATTGTCCTGGTCGGACAACCAGAATTGGAATACCGCTTGAAGCAGCCGAATCTGCGCCAGTTAAGGCAAAGGCTGACCCTGCGGGCCAAAACCCATGTTCTTTCGGCGGAAGAAGCCAAGGCCTACGTAGCACAACGGCTGCGGATCGCGGGCTCCAATGGCCAGCAGATTTTTGACCCCGATGCCTTGGCGGCGATCCACCTTTACTCCGGCGGTATCCCGCGAGTGGTCAATTTGCTTTGTGAACACTGCCTGGTGAGCGCATTTGTGGACCAACAAAGGGTAGTGACGCGAAGTGTCGTAGAAGCCGTGGCCCGTGACTTTGATCTGGGCGACAGTCCGATCGCCACCGCGGAGACGGAAATGGTTCCGGTGGCATCGGCGGAGAAATTCGATTTGGTGGATGCGTTGAAAACTCTTGCAAATCTAGCTGACCGGTTACGCGAGTCAGAACACGGCCTTCCCAAGGAAAGGAAACTATGAGCCGAATTCATGAAGCATTAAAGAAAGCAGAACTGGAGAGGGCGGCATCGCAAGCAGGCGCGACCGAGATTACTGATGCAAACGCCAACCCTGGCCCGGAGTATACACAGCAGGGAATGCCAGGCACGTCGGCCCCCTCGGTTTCAACCGGCCCATCCTTCGGGGGTGCCTACAGTTTCGAGGCGCTGCTGGCACGCTGCCCGCAGGGCTTGTGGCGTCCCGACACGAAGACCATGTTGTTCTTCAATGGGGATGAACAGGCGTACGGAACCGAAGAATTCCGGACGCTGCGTTCGCGACTTTACCAGATCCGGGAAAAACAGGGGCTGCGGAAGCTGTTGATCTCGAGCTCGCTGCCTAAGGAAGGCAAGTCGTTCGTAGCGGCCAATCTGGCGCAGGTCATAGTGCGTCAGCAGGGAAGACGGGTGTTGTTGATTGACGCGGATCTGCGTGGACCGCAGCTCCATAACAACTTCGGAACTACATCAACTCCCGGGCTGGCGGAATACCTGCGCGGGGAGAGCGACGAGTTCGGAGTGATGCAGCGCGGGCCCATGGAGAACTTGTTCTTTATTCCGTCAGGGAAGGCGATGACGAATCCGGGAGAACTGGTGGCCAACGGACGACTGAAGTTCCTGCTCGGTCGAGTGGAACCGCTGTTTGACTGGATCATCATTGATTCGCCGCCGGCGGTCCCGGTTTCCGACGCGGGTTTGCTGGCCAATTACTGCGACGGTGTTCTGATGGTGGTACGTTCCAACGCCACTCCATTTGACATCGCACGCAAGGCCCGGCAGGAATTTAACGGCACCAATCTTGTAGGTGTGGTGCTGAACGGAATCGAAGCAGGATCCTCGCCGTACACCGAGTATTACTACAGCGCGTACGGACGGCCGAATGGTAAGGCGGAAGCCTAGAGCGAACCTTGATACGCCTGTTCAATGTCTACTACCCGGTCCGCACGCTGGTGCTCCTGGCGGGCGAGGCCCTTATTGTCTGGACCTCGTTCCTGCTGGGGACGGTGCTGCAGCATCCCGAAGATAGCTATATCCTGCTCAACTATGAGGGCGGGTATCTCAAGATTCTCGTAGTAACCGTGGTCGTGCTGATGTTTTCGCACTGGTTCGACCTGTACGACCCATCACACTTCAATAAGAAAGGCGAACTGTACTTCCGGCTCCTGCTGGTGCCGGGGTTTCTGGCTCTTGTGCTGGCCGCGGTCGCCTGGGTGTTCCCCCGCCTGCTGCCGGGAAATCACTCTCCTCTGGTCGGACTGATTATCCTGACTCTGGCCCTGTTCGGCTGGCGCACGGCATACGCATGGTTGTCACAGCAGTCGTTCTTGCGAGAACGCGTCTACGTATTGGGTACGGACGAACGTGCTCAGCGGCTTGTCCAGGGTCTGCGGGCGCGCTCCGAATTGGGCATTGACGTGGTGGGCTGGAGCGGCAATGTGGAAGGCGTGGTGACCCGCGAGAGCATAGCTTCGCACCTGAGCGAACTGGTCAAAGAACAAACCATCCATCGCGTGATCGTGGCCATGCAAGACCGCCGGGAAGCGATGCCCATGCCGGAACTCTTGCAGCTCCGGCTGCGTGGAGTCCACGTCGAAGAGGCCACCTCGTGGCTGGAAAAGATTTCGGGCAGGATTGAGGTTGAGCAGCTTTACCCCAGCTGGATCATCTTCGCCAAAGGCTTCCGTTTCAGCAGTCCTTTCCGCATCATGCGGCGGGTATTGAATTTCACGGTTGCATTGATCGGCCTCATACTTGCGTTGCCAGTTCTTCCCTTCGTGATTCTTGCCGTCAAATTAGATTCGCCAGGGCCGGTCCTTTACCGGCAGAAGCGCGTGGGCAGACGGGGAGCGCACTTTTACTGCTACAAATTCCGCACCATGCGCAAGGACGCTGAAGCTGACACCGGGCCGACATGGGCCGACGATCAGGACCCCCGCATCACCCGGGTCGGTAAATTTCTGCGCCTGGCCCGCCTCGATGAAATCCCGCAGTTGTGGTGCGTGTTGAAGGGCGACATGGCATTTGTCGGTCCACGGCCGGAGCGTCCTGAGTTCGTGGAATGGCTCACCCGGGAATTACCCTACTACGGAGTTCGGCACATGGTGCGGCCGGGAATCACCGGTTGGGCGCAAGTCCGCTACAAGTACGGAAACACCATTGAAGACGCCAAAGAAAAACTGCAATACGACCTGTTCTACATCAAGAACGCCTCGATCGGGTTGGATATCCTGATCATGTTCCAGACCATCAAAATTGTGGTGCTGGGCCGGGGCGCGCAATGAGACTTGCTTTCTGGGGTGCCACAGCAGTGATCGCTTACACCTACCTCGGCTACGCGGGGTGGTTGTGGTTGCGCAGCCTCTGGTCTCCGAAGCCGGTGAAATCGGCGCCTTACTGGCCATTCATCTCCATTGTCATGGTGGTCCGGAATGAGGCCAAGGTACTGGACGGCAAGCTCAGCAACTTGATGGAATCGGACTATCCGAGCGATCTGCGTGAGGTCGTGATCGCGTCGGATGGCTCCACGGACCGCACCAATGAAATTCTGTCCGAGTTCGCCAAGCTAAAGAACGTACGCGTAATTCTGAATCCAGAATCACGTGGGAAGGCGTCCGGAATCAATGACGCTGCCGGGGCGGCGCGAGGAGAGATCATCGTGTTCAACGACGCGCGCCAGAAGATTGAGCCGCACGCGGTGCGTTTGTTGGTGGAGAACTTCGCCGATCCTACTGTGGGCTGCGCCAGCGGAGAGCTGATGCTTGGGGACTCTGATTCGGGTGAAGCCGTGAAAGGGATGGGATTGTACTGGAGAATCGAGAAGAAAGTCCGCGAGTGGGAAGACGCCTCAGGGTCTGTGGTCGGAGCCACTGGGGCACTCTACGCGGTACGCCGGAACCTGCTCGTTTCCGTGCCGCCAGAGACCATTCTTGATGACGTCTACGTCCCGATGCAGGTGGCACGCCAGGGATCGAGAGTGGTGTTTGATCCGCGGGCCCGCGCCTGGGACTTGCCGAACCTGGGAGCAGGCCGCGAGTTCGCACGCAAGGTGAGAACGTTGAGTGGCAATTATCAGTTACTGCAACTGGCGCCATGGCTGTTAGGCAAAGAAAATCCCCTGCGGTTCCAATTCGTGAGCCACAAACTGCTCAGGCTGCTGGCGCCATTTGCCCTGGCAACCGCGCTGGTGACGTCGTTCTTTTTGCGCGAACCGGTCTATCGCGTCGCGCTCGGCCTGCAGTTGGCTTTTTATGGCCTGGGTCTGCTGGCCATGACCCAACTGGTGCGAGGACCTCTGGCTCGCCTGGCTGATCCGGCCTTCACCTTTGTGGTATTGAATACCGCGGCAGTCGTGGCATTTGCCAACTTTGTGACCCGGCGCAGGGCGGTATGGATTCGATGAGAATGCTTTGGGTCAAAGCGAACAAGCTGTTGCCGGTTTCCAGTGGCGGAGATATCCGTTCGTACAACATCGCCCGGCAATTGGCTTCTCGTCATGAATTCACGTTTCTCTCTTATTACGACGGGCAACCGGATGCCGCATACGAACAAGACCTGAAGCGCCATTTTCGGGGTGCCGTCTGCGTATGTACCGGGAAGGCCGCGAGCTCAGGTCTGGCGCGCGCTTTGGACTACCTGGGGCGGCTGCCGAATCCGGCACCTTACGCCGTGAGCCGGTTCTCCTCAGCCCGGGTTCAGGAGCTTTTAAGAACCTGGTTTCAGGAGCAGCGCTTCGATGTAGCGGTTTGTGATTTTCTCGACGCCGCGGTGAACTTCCCAGAGAATCCGGGTATTCCCACGGTCTTGTTCCAGCACAATGTGGAGAGCGAAATCTGGCGGCGCCATGTGGGCGCGACATCGAACCCGGTTCGCTGGTCCTTGTACAAGATGGAATTCGCCAAGATGCTCCGGTATGAACAAGGAATCGTAGGGAGATATCAGCATGTGATTGCGGTTTCGGAGCATGACAAGTCATTGATGGCGAACTGGGTGGACGCCTCACGAATTACCGTGGTGCCAACCGGTGTTGACCTGGAACAATACCACCCTGGTTCGTCTCCGTCGCCTGCCGAGCCGCTGGTCATGTTTGTGGGCGCAATGGACTGGGAGCCCAATATCGATGCAATGGAATATTTCTGCGGAGAAATCTGGCCGTTGGTGCAAGCCAGAGTTCCCACGTCACAGCTCCGCATCGTGGGGCGAAATCCGGACCGGCGAGTCCAGAAGCTGGCCTCGAAGGTCGTCGAAGTCACCGGAACGGTTCCATCCGTGGTGGACCATCTGCGGCAGGCGGCCACGGTCATCGTCCCCCTTCGGATTGGCGGGGGCACACGCCTTAAGATCTACGAAGCCACGGCTATGGGCAAAGCGGTGGTTTCGACATCGGTTGGAGCGGAGGGGCTTGATGTTCATAACGGTCGCGACATCATGCTTGCCGACACTCCGGAGAATTTCGCTGAGGCCGTCGTAATGTTTTTGCGCGATCGCGAATTGCGCAGCCGCTACGAGCGTGCCGCTCCAGACCTTGCCGCCCAGTATGGTTGGCCCGCGATCGGAGACAAATTCGGTCAAGTGTTGGCTGCGGCAGCTGGTGTCAATGTGTCCGCTCCCAAGCAGTGTGTGCAGGCTTAAGAATTGAGGAACGTTTGCCAGTAATGGACGAAAATATGTTGCAGACCGGCCCGGCGACCAAAAAGGAAGCCTTGAGCGGCCCTTTCTTCTGGTTGAGCGCGTTTTACGCGGTCTATTGCTTGCGCCCTGAGGACTGGGTTCCCGGCCTGAGCTATGTTCCGATGGCCAAGATCACAGGTATCTTTGCTATCCTCGGGCTGCTCTCAAGTTTAGGAAAGACCAAGCGCGGCTTTAAAGACATGCCCAGAGAAGCCAAGTACTTGTTGATCATCATGGCGCTACTCGCGTTTGGAGCCCTGCTTTCCCCAATCTCGAGAATGCACGCGCTAATGGCTACCATGGAATTCAGCAAGGTTTATGTCGCCTGGGCGCTGACATTTTTACTCATCACCACGATTCCAAGACTCGAGCGCATCATCTTCATTCAGGCTGCATCCGTGGCTGTCATTTGCGCGATTGCCATTGTGAAAGGCCACGACGTCCCGCGCCTGGATGCTGTACTGGGAGGTATTTACGGAAACCCGAATGATCTTGCGTTCGCCATTGTTCTCTCGCTTCCTTTCTCGCTGGCCCTGCTGGTACGGGCTCACGGTATGTTGCGCAAAGGAGCTTGGCTGTTCTCCATGCTAATTATGGTGACCGCCCTGTTTCTTACCGCTTCCCGCGCAGGATTCATCACCCTGGTGATCTCCGGCACTGTTTGCCTGTGGCATTTCGGTATCAAAGGACGGCGTCGGCAATTGATTGTCGGAGCGGTCATGATTGGTGGCCTGGTCTTGCTACTGGCAGGCGGCCGGTTGAAAGACAGGTTCTTCGCCATTTCTGGAGACGTGCAGAACCAGGTGGACCAGAGTGCTTATGGTTCCTACGAAGAACGCCGCTTCCTGATCATGAGGAGTTTGGAAGGCATTGAGCACTACCCAATCCTGGGAATTGGTGTACACGGCTTTCCCCCCTATTCCACGAAATGGAAGGAAGTTCACAATTCTTATCTGCAGATTGCGGTCGAGGGAGGCATTCCGGTACTCATCCTCTATCTCATGTTCTTTGCCCGTGGCTTTAAGAACCTCAAAATATTGAGGCGAAGGCGAGACTTGGATACCGAGACTACGCTGCTCGTCGGAGCGTTGCACAGTTCGTTGATCGGATTTTTGGTGGGCGCGTTTTTCGCCCCGGAAGCGTATCAATTCTTTCCTTATTTCGCAGTCGCCTATACTTCAGTGATTTTCGCCATTGTGAAGGAACGCGAACAACCTGAAGTCCCAACGGCGGATTCGCCGGGCCGGCTTCAGCATCGTACGGAGATCTATGCAACCAACGGTCGACCAAGCGCACTCACGCCTGTCCGCTGAACTGCTGGCGCTGCTGCGCTGCACCGCTTGCGGAGCGCCGCTCCATGAGCAGGAGGACGGGTACGGCTGTCCCTCATGCGGACGGAAGTTCCCGGCAGTTCGCGGCGTGCTCCGTTTTGTGGACGCACACAGCTATGCCGACAGCTTTGGGTATCAATGGCATAAATTCGACCAGACCCAGCTCGACCACGGGGGCAGAACTCTTTCTGACAGGGACTTTCGCCGCAAGACAGGCCTCAAGCCGGAAGATCTGGAAGGGAAACTGGTGCTGGATGTGGGTTGCGGCATGGGCCGGTTTGCGGAAGTGGCAACCCGGTGGGGTGCCCGTGTCGTAGGCATTGACCTGAGCGCCGCAGCGGAAGTGGCTGCACGCAATCTGGGGGGCCGTGAATTTGTCGCCCTCCAGGCCGATGTTTTCGTGCTCCCGTTTGCGCCGGAATGTTTCGACTACATTTACAGCATGGGCGTGCTGCACCATACGCCGGATTGCGAAAAAGCTTTCAAAACTCTGCCTCAGTATTTGAGGCCGGGCGGAGGCATTGCGATATGGCTTTATAGCGGCTACAACAAGTGGTACCGCTTCAGCGATATCTACCGCAAATTCACCCATCGCATGTCCACACCGGTGCTGCACGGAATTTTGCGGGTGGCCGTGCCGTTCTTCTACTGGCTTGACCGCGGACTCAGGGCGATTCCACTCGTGGGACGTCCGGTGGCAGGACTTATTCATCACGTGTTTCCGGTGAACCGGCATCCCAATGCGGAGATGAGAGTTCTCGATACGTTCGATTGGTATTCTCCGAAGTATCAATCGAAACACACCTATGAACAAGTGTTCCGATGGTTTGAGGATTGTGGACTCAAGGACTTGACGGTGGGCGAACTATCCATCGGAGTTCGAGGCCGGAAGCCGGCGGGCGTGGACAGCCGTCCCGACAGATACTAATTTGAGTTGTGTTGAATGGGTTTGAGCAAGAAACTATCTTACGGAGCACGCTGGCTGCCAGGCTATGCCTGGCAGAGACTCACCAGGCGTGTGGCCTCTGGTCCGGTTCATCTCATCCTCGCGCTTGCTGACCATTTTGAGCCAGCCATCGTGCCGGGAGACGGACACGCTCGGGCTCCATACGACGAACAGGAACGCCGGTTGGAACGCTGGTGCCGGGAATATCCGAAACTTGTGGACTCGTGGCGTGACAACGATGGCCATTCCTTCAAGCACACATATTTTTATCCCGCCGAGCAATATGACCGAGGGCACGTCGAACGCCTGGCGGAGCACTGCCATGCGGGGTGGGGCGAGGTTGAGATCCACTTGCATCACGGAACGAAAGCGCCGGATACGGCGGAAAACGCTCGCCGCCAACTGTTGGAGTTCCGGGACACTCTGGCCCATCGACATGGATGCCTTTCCTATCTGAATGGCGCCGGGTCTCCGCAGTATGCATTTGTTCACGGCAACTTTGCTTTGGCGAATTCAAATCAGGGGCGCGGATGCGGAGTAGATTCTGAGATGCAGCTGCTCGCTGACACCGGTTGCTACGCTGATATGACCATGCCAGCCGCCGCTTTTCACGTCGCCCAAATTGGCAAGATCAATTCGCTTTACGAATGCGGACTCCCACTGAACCAAAGGGCACCGCACCGCAAGGGATGTGATCTCGAACGTGGACGCGCACCTCGAATTTTCCCGCTCATGGTCCAGGGCCCGCTCATGCTGGATTTCGCGTCTCCGGGCCGCAGGGTTGCCATAGAAAATGGCGCTCTGACCGGGCCAAATCCTCCTAGCCTACGCAGATTGCATCTTTGGAAACAAGCTCGAATTTCTGTGCAAGGCCGGCCTAACTGGTTGTTCATCAAATTGCATTGCCACAGCATGGACCCCACTCAGGAAGCAGCCGTGCTGGGCGATCCGGTGCGGAAATTTCTCAGTGAACTAGTGGAGGGAGCGCAACAAAGAGGTGAGGTCCTTCACTTTGTTTCGGCACGCGAAATGGTGAACATGATTCGGGCAGCGTGCGATGGACGAGAAGGCAATCCGAATGGGTACCGGGACTATCGGCTGCAACGGGCCCACGCGGGTTCTTCCACAGTGGCTCGCACCGTGTCGTCGCCGGTTGTACGGAAGGGATAGAGCATGTGCGGAATCGCGGGAATCGTCGCTGGCGCGCCAGGATCGGTCGACCCGCAGACCATCCATCGGATGTGTCAGGCCATTGTGTACCGTGGTCCCGACGATGAAGGTATTTTCGTCAAAGACGGCGTGGGACTGGGCATGCGCCGCCTCAGCATTATTGATTTGTCGGGCGGGCATCAGCCAGTTTTCAATGAAGACCGGACCGTTTGGGTGGTATTTAATGGGGAAATATACAACTTCCCCGAGCTGCGCAAAGAACTTGAAGGCCGCGGCCATCGCTTCTACACAAATACAGACACCGAAGTTATCGTCCACCTTTATGAAGACCTCGGTGCGGACTGTGTCCACAAACTGCGCGGCATGTTCGCTTTTGCGCTTTATGACGAGCGCAATCGCCGACTACTACTGGCCCGCGACCGCTTGGGAAAGAAGCCACTGCACTATGCCCTAAGCAATGGGCGTCTGCTGTTCGGCTCAGAAATCAAAGCGATTCTTGCCGTCGCGCCGGAACTAGCCAAAATCGCCCAAGATGCTCTGTTGCAGTATTTTTATTTCGGTTACATTCCCGATCCAGCTACAGCTTTTACCCCGATTCAAAAACTGCCTCCTGGCCACATCCTGGAGTTCGAAGCGGGAAAGATTCACGTCCGCAAATATTGGGATTTTCCGGAATACGGAACGTATTCGCCCGCCAGTGAAGAGGAATGCCTCGAAGAGTTGGAACACCGGCTGGCGGAAGCGGTGCGCATCCGTCTGATTGCCGACGTTCCGCTCGGAGCCATGCTGAGCGGCGGGACGGATTCTTCCACTGTCGTGGCGCTTATGGCTCGCGCCAGTTCGCGGCCGGTCAAGACCTTTTCCATTGGATTCCGGCATGCCGATTTCGACGAAGCTCCTTACGCGCGAATGGTCGCGGAAAAATTCGGCACCGAGCATCACGAATTAATCCTGGAACCGAATGTAGTAGAGACGGTCGAAACCATCACAGGTTCGCTGGAGGAACCGTTTGGAGACTCCTCCATGCTGCCGACCTATTACATTTCCTGTCTCGCCCGGAAACACGTGACCGTGGCTTTGTCTGGCGATGGCGGTGATGAGGCTTTCGCGGGTTACGAACGGTATCGCATTCATTTGCAAGACCGTTCCCACGATTGGATTCCAGAGTGGGCCCGACGCTTGTATCGCCGGGGGATCCATCCCTTAATTCCATATAAAGTGCCGGGGCGCAGTCTGGCATACAGCATTTCTTTGCCCTGGCAGGAGCGCTACACCGAAGGAGTTTCTTTCGAGCCTTTTCAGCGCGAGATGGCCCTCCTCTCAGAAGACTTTGTTGGCACGGCGGAGCCGCTAAAGTTGTTTCGCGAATATCTCGACAAAGCTCCTGCTCACGATCCGTTGGGCCGCGTGCTTTATCTGGACAGCAAGACCTATCTGCCGGGCGATATCCTGACCAAAGTTGACCGGATGAGCATGCTGACCTCTCTAGAAGCGCGGGTGCCGATCCTCGACCACGTCTTCCTCGAGTGGGTCACTGCCTTGGCGCCTGAATGGAAGATGCGCAATGGAAGTCAGAAATATATTTTGCGAAAGCTGGCGGAACGTGTCGGAGTGCCGAGGGAAGTTCTCTATCGTCCCAAGCAGGGGTTTGCTTTACCGCTCGGTCACTGGATGAGGAATGAACTGAAAGACCTGATCCTCGCGGTGATGCTCGACCCCGTAACCTTGCAGCGCGGGTATTTCAATCCAGCTGGCGTCCGCCGATTGCTGGATGAACACTTCCAGGGCCGCCGCGATCACTCCGCGCGCATCTGGCGTTTGTTTATGTTCGAGTTATGGCACCGGAATTTTCTTGAGTCCTTCCAATCGCGAGGTTTTGGCCAACTGGATCATCATGCCACCACCGTCGGCGGCGGAATCGGATGAACCCCGACCATGCGACCAGAGTGGAAGATTCTCCGATCCAAAGAGCCGCGGTAGTCGCGCCTGAATGCGCAGCCAATCCGGCGGAACTGCCAGGCGTCTTCTTGATGACGGACAGTTTTAACACCGGCGGCAGCGAGCGCCAGTTTGCTGCTCTAGCCAAGTCTCTCGATCCTGCCGCTTTTCACCTTCACCTTGGGTGTATTCAAAAGCAAGGCGCCTTTCTGGATGGTCTCGGCGATGTCCCGGAGTTTCCACTCACAGGCAGCCTTTATCGGCTGCAATCGATGCAAACGCGCTTCCGTCTGGCTCGGCACCTGCGCCGCAACCACATTGCCATTGCTCATGCCTTTGATTTCTACACCAACCTCACGCTGGTTCCGGCCGCGCTGCTGGCCCGTGTTCCGGTTGTGATCGGCAGCCAGCGCCAGCTTGGCGATCTCCTCAGCACATCGAAGTCCGGCGCGCAGCTGGCGATGTTCCGCTGGTGCGACAGCGTGGTTTGCAACTCCCGCGCCGCAGCAGATCGTTTGATCCAGGATGGCCTGCCAGAGCGCAAGATCGTGGTGATCGGCAACGGTCTCCCTCCTTCCGCCTTCACTGAAACGACGCCTGCATTGCCACGTCGTCCAGGGCTTCTCCGCGTGGGCATGATCGCGCGAATGAACACGCCGGCCAAGAACCATGCACTTTTACTACGTGCGGCCGCGAGACTACGCGGCAAGTTCGCCGATTTGGAGTTTGTGCTTGTCGGCGATGGCCCATTGCGCCCCGAGCTCGAGAGTGAAGCTGAAAAGTTGGGAATTCGGGATCAGGTTGTATTTCTCGGAGATCGCCGGGATATTCCCGCGGTCCTGGCCTCACTGGATCTTTCTGTATTGCCCTCTTCATCCGAGAGCTTATCGAACGCCATCATCGAATCTATGGCGGCCGGCGTGCCGGTCGTGGCAAGCCGGGTGGGCGGGAATCCCGAACTAGTCACAGAGTCCATAGGAACTCTGGTTCCACCGAACGACGATCAAGCTCTGGCGGATGCCATCGAGCGCATGTTTCGAGACGCACCGCTGCGAAATGATTTGGGCCGGAATGCGAGACAATTCGCCCAAGCCAACCTCACGATTGATCGGATGCGCCGCCGGCATGAAGAACTCTACGCCGCGCTGCTGGAAAAGAAACACTGGCGTCAGAATTTGCGTCGCGTCTCGCTGCGCGCTACTACGAAGCATGCTCCACTACGGGTTGCTATCGTGGCGGCTTCATTGCGTTACGTGGGCGGACAATCGGTGCAGGCCGAATGGCTCTTACGAAACTGGCGGAATGATCCAGATGTTGAAGTGCATCTCATTCCCATTGATCCAGCGCTTCCGCGTGGGCTGCGTTGGGTGGATCGAATTCCGTTGCTGCGCACGATCCTTCGAGAACCTCTTTATCTAATCGCCCTGTGGCGAGGTTTGAAAGACGCAGATATTGCGCATGTTTTCTCGGCCTCGTATTGGTCATTTCTGGTTGCACCAACCCCGGCGTGGCTGGTTGCTCGTCTGCGGGGAAAGAAAACGTTGATTCACTATCACAGCGGCGAAGCGCGCGATCACTTACGCCGGTTTCGCAGCGCACGGCCCGTTCTTAGAAAAGCAGACATGCTCGTGGTTCCCTCCGGATATCTCGTGGATGTCTTTCGTGAATTCGGACTCAAGGCTGAAGTCGTGCCCAATGTCGTGGATTTGCCTCAGTTTTCTTTTCGCGTTCGTAATCCGCTTCGCCCTCACTTGGTGTGCACGCGGGGGTTTCATACCTACTACAGTATCGATGTTGTCGTCCGGGCATTCGCCAAAGTTCAACAACTGTTTCCCGATGCGCAACTTGATCTTGTGGGTGGAGGCCCATCAGAAACGGAGATTCGCGACCTGGTGAAAGAATTGAAGTTGTCCGGGATCAGCTTTTGTGGAGTGGCCTCACGCGAGGAAATCGGCCGCTTCTATAATCAGGCGGATATCTTCATCAACGCTTCACACCTGGATAATATGCCGGTTTCAATCCTGGAAGCTTTCGCTTCTGGCACTCCCGTAGTCAGCACCGCCCCGGAGGGAATGCGTTATCTCGTCGACAACGGGCGCACTGGCTTACTTTCAGCGGTAGGAGACCCACAGGCCCTTGCGCAAAACGTCATCGCTCTGCTCCGCGATCCAGCTCTGGCTTCGCGCCTGGCTTCGAATGCCCACGAGGAATCCCGCCGCTACTCCTGGGCGGTTGTGCGTGAACAATGGTTAAAGGCCTATCAGTCATTAGCGCGAAACTCCAGTGAGACATCGCGCGAGCGGGTCACCGTCCCGTGAAATCACCTCCAAAACGGTGGCTCCTGTTCTTGCTGACAGCGGCAGTCATCGTGCTCTGTCTGTTGCGCTGGAGCGGGAATTTACTGATTTCCACCGATCCGCTGCCTGCCCACGTGGATGCCGCGATCGTGCTGCAAGGCTCGATTACGGGCGAGAGGGCACGACTTGCCGGGGCTATGAGTCTGCTGCAACAAGGTATCCCCAATCGGGTTCTTCTGAGTGTTCCAAGAGAATCGTATTGGGGTGCGTCGATCCCGCCCATGGCTCGAGGTTATTTAGAGAAAAACTACGGCAGTGATGCAGCCAGCCGAGTGGATTTCTGCGAAACCGGAGCTGATGTAAACTCCACTGAGGAAGAAGCAGGTGCGCTCGATGTTTGTATCCATCAACACGGTTGGCAGTCCATTGTGGTGGTAACTTCGGATTATCACACTCGTCGTGCGGGAATCATTTGGAGAAGAACGCTCAAGCAGCAGGATCTCCACATGCATCTCTGGATTCATGGAGTGAACGATCCTGACTTCCAGCCCCGGGGATGGTGGCGAAAGCGGCTTTACGCCAAAACGTGGCTTCTCGAATTTACCAAGCTGTGTTGGACAGAGCTGTTTGGATGGACAGAAAACGCCAGCTCGTATGGGACTTATGCGACTGGCGAAGCGACCTTAGCTTCGGCCTCTTTTTCAAAATCATGCGACTCGCCTTCCAGACAGACGCGATGCCATAGTTCCAAATTCAGCAGTCGCCAGATGCGATCGTAATGATCGCGATAGTTCGCGCGATGTTCCTTAAACAAACGCTCAATAGCAGCCTGCTTGAACAGCCCACGTTGCAGGCTCCGTGGTTCGAGCAGCGTGCTTTCGATTATGTCCAACTGCGGGCCTGCAAGCCATCCGCTCCAGGGAGTCGGGAAACCCAGCTTCGGACGATACAGGATCGAATGGGGAAGCAAATCTCCCATCGCCTTCTTGAGAATGTTTTTGCCAGCAAGTCCGCGAAGCTGATGATGTCGAGGAATGTTGGTGGCGAATTCCAATAGAACATGATCGAGGAACGGTACCCGGCTTTCGATGGACGTGGCCATGCTCATCTGGTCCTGCTTCATCAACAGCTCCACCAGATAAGTCTTGATGTCGGTGTAGAGCAACCGGTGGAGCGTGTCACCGGAAGAGCGTTCCCAAGAGTCGAGCACATGCCGATAGGCGGCGCCTTCCCTCAGATCTTTAGCGAAGTCATCGGTCAGTAGTGACATCTGGTCGTTGGTATTGAACGCGGAAAAGAAATTGTCGAAATAGAACGACGCCCAATCGTTGCCGTCCAATGCCAGAAACGTGTGCGAAAGTTTGCGGCGAGCGGTGGCGCTGATCCATTTTGAATCTGAAATAGATCTGCGAAGTCCGCGCCGCAGCACGCTCGGAACCACGCTTCGATAAACGCCGTCGAGTGCAGCGTTCTTGAGCGTAAACGCATAGCGCGAGTAGCCGGCCAGAGTTTCGTCAGCGCCTTCTCCGGTCAAAACTACTTTCACCCGCTCCCGCGCCAGCCGCGCCACAAAATACAAAGCAACGCTCGAAGGCCAGGCGATGGGTTCATCTTCATGCCAGATCAGCTTGGGAAGGGAATCGAAGAAGTCCTGCCGGCTGACCAGTACTTCATGGTGGACGGAGTTGATATGTTGCGCCACAGTTCGCGCATAGGGCAGTTCACTGTAAGCGTGCTCCTTATAACCGACTGAAAAAGTTTCGACTGGCTCTTTGCGGATTTTCGTCATCAGCGCAGCGACCGCGCTGGAATCGACTCCTCCGCTCAAGAAAACGCCGAGTGGTACGTCGCTCATCAAGTGGCTGCTGACCGCCTGCTCCAGCATGTCGCGATACGTCTGCACGTAATAGCTTTCTGGATGCGATGCATTGTCATCGCTAGAGCGAAGATCCCAATAAGGCTGAATTCGCAGCGTGCGGTTTTCGTCCAGTTCAAGCGTATGGCCGGGCATCAACTTGCGAATACCCTCATAGAACGTTTCCTCGCCGGAGAGATAACCGAATGCAAGATATTCAGGTAATCCGGTGCGATGAAATTCGGCGCGGGCATCGGGATGAGCAAGGATGACCTTGATTTCCGAACCAAACAGGAATGACTCCGGTGTGACACGATAGTAAAGCGGCTTGATGCC
>Ga0182024_10001848_pt1 | contig 53331 bp, 42 predicted proteins | sample P32metaG_FD_120480 | JGI IMG/M metagenome (GOLD analysis project Ga0182024, IMG submission 120480) | Permafrost microbial communities from Stordalen Mire, Sweden - P3-2 metaG (Illumina Assembly) | ecosystem: Environmental > Terrestrial > Soil > Wetlands > Permafrost | place: Sweden: Stordalen...
CCGACCCGGCGCTGCTGATCCTGCTGGCGCCCGCGGCGCTGGGGTTGAGCGATCCTCGCCGCCGCACCATCGCGGCGTGGTTCGTCCTGTTTCTGGTCGGCTACGCCCTCTACGCTTTTTATCTGGACCATTACCTGGTGGCGCTGATGCCGGCGGTGATTCTGCTTTTGATGTGCGGATGGGAGGCGATTGCCAGCGCCTGGCCGCGCCAACGCGCAGCCATCGACGTGGTCCTGGCCCTGAGTCTTCCCGCGATCGCGCTGGGTGCGATGCTCGATTTGAACGGCTATTCCGCGGCGCCGGAACAGGCATTTATCTTCCAGCGCACCGCCAATTACGCGCTGGCGCACCTGCCCCGTTCGCCGGCGGTGGTGTTATTCCGCTTTGATCCGCCGCTGTCCTATTATCACGATGAGCCAGTCTTCAACGATGACGCGGCGTGGCCCGATGACGCCCCGATCGTCCGCGCACGGGATATGGGGCCGGTGGAGGATCGCAAGCTGTTCCGGTATTACGCGCAGCGCCAGCCCGACCGTGTTTTTTTTATTTATGATCCCGAGTCGATCGCCCGGGTCGGGAATCCGCTGAGCCGGCCGCTGGGCACGGCGCGGCAACTGGCGCCGGCGGAGCAGCGCGATTGACAGCATCGAGACCCCTTTCCACACTTTCTTCAATGAACAGCGCCGCGCCGCCGCAGAGTCTTGGCGAATCGACAATCTGGTGGCTGAGCCCCCGGCTGGCCCGGTTCGTCGCGGCGCTGATGCCGATCCTGGCGATCGAATGCTGGCTCATGCTGGGCCGCGGCGAGTATGGGCGCATGCACCAACCCTGGCTGCTGCTGGGCGCGCTGCTCGCTGCGCTGATCCCCCCGGTGCGGCGCGGCGTTGACTGGCTGTGGCGGCGCATGGCACATCCGTCGATGCCGGTGCGCCTGCTCACCGCCGCCGTGATCGCCATCGCCGCCGCGCTGTTTCTTTACTGGTGCATGCGGTATGAGCGCATTGCGATTCATCCCAAGGTGCACGATGAATTTAGTTACCTGATCCAGGCGCGGATGCTGTCGCACGGCCGGATGTTCATGCCGGCGCATCCCTGTGCCAGGTTCTTCGATACGTTCTACCTGATCGTTCAGCCGGTTTACGCGTCGATGTATTTCCCCGGCGCGGCGATGATGATGGCGCCGACGTTTTGGCTGGGCGTCCCGTATTTCCTGGCGCCGCTGGCCGAATCAGGCCTGTGCGCGGCGATGTTGTACCTGGTCATCACCGAGGTGCTGGACGGCGCATCCGGCATTCTGGCGGCGATGTTGCTCGTCTCTGTCGGCTCGTTCCGCATGATGTCGATCATGGCGATGGCCAACACGCCAAGCCTGCTCCTGGGCCTGACGATGACGTTCGCGTATTTGAACTGGCGGCAGCGGCGCGGGACCGGGTGGCTGATCTTGCTGGGCGCGGCGTCGGGCTGGGCGGCGATCACGCGACCGGCCGACGGTGTCTGCTTCGCCGCCGTCCTGGGCATCGCCATGCTGATGGACCTGTGGCGGGCGCCGCTTCGGACATGGATCACAACGGCCGTGCTGCTGCCGCTGGCGGCGTCGCCATTTTTTCTGATCCAGTTGCGATTCAACCACGACGTGACCGGCCACTGGCTGCAGACGCCGTTCACGTATTACACCGATCGCAATTATCCCGGCGCCGCGTACGGCTTTCATTCCACGCCCGCCACCACGCAGCACGTCTCGGATATCCCCCAGAAGCAGTTTCTCTACCAGGACTTTGCCGCGGGGAATATCGCGCGGCACCACCTGGGCAATCTGCTGGATGTGTTCATCCTGCAGCGGGCGCAGACGGTCGACTGGTCGGGCGTGCCCGATCCATTTTTCTGGGGGATCATCCCACTGTCGGTGTTCGCCATCTGGGACCGCCGCTTCTGGGCGATCTGGGCCGTCCTGCCGATGTTCCTGCTGGTCTACTCCGGCTATCCGTTCCTTCTGGGCTACTACATCATCATCACGTTCGCCGCAACGATCCTGATGACTGTTCTGCCGATCCGATTCTTCAGTGATGTTTTTCCGCGGCAGGCGGGATTTTTTCGCACCGTGTTGAGCCTGGCGATTCTCGCCCTGGCGGTGGTGAATTTTCCGCAGACGAATCGGATCGTGCACGATCAATATTTTGAGACACCCGAGCTGGAGCGGATCGATGCGACTCTGCCGCGCGACGTGCCCCCGCCGGCGGTGGTGCTGTTTCATTACAACCTCAACGCGTTGATCGACGGCCGGCGCGTGACCGACAATCCCCACGAGGAGCCGGTGTTCAACATCGACGTGATCTGGCCGGACGATGCGCCGATCATTCGTGCCCAGGACCTCAACGCCGACGTGGCGGCCGTGGGCAGGCCCGGCGACAGCGATCGGGCGTTGTACGAGTATTATCTGCGCACCGACCCGCGCCGGGTGTTTTATCTTTACGATCGCCGCGGCGGCGACGGGCGGCTGACCCGCTTGGGCACGGCTGCCGAAATGGTCGAGCGCACACGCCCACCGCGCTGAAGTCCGGTTCATTCCTATTGTTAGGTATTTGTTAGATATTTTTCTTGCCTTTTGAATCCAAAACGGATATTCAGAGACGTCGCAAACTAATCGATCCGATGCAAACTCTCGGCCCGAAAATCCGCAAGCAACGCCGTCGGCTGGGACTGACGCTCGACGAGCTGTCTGGACGAACGGGCATTTCCAAGCCATACCTTTCGCTCATCGAGACGGGGCGCGTTTCCAATCCGCCCAGCGATCAGAAGCTGGCGAGACTGGAACAGACGTTGGCGTTCAACAACGGCGAGCTGCTGATCCACGCCCACCTGCATCGCACCCCGCGCGACGTGCGCGCCGTCCTGGGGCAATTGCTTCTGCGCTTCAGGGTGGGTGGTGAGGGATCGGCGATCACGCCAGATAAACCCGCCGCGGACGATGATGCCGGCGCCGATCCTGCCGACCTGTGCGGCGCGCTGGCGGAACTGCTCGACGACGGCGGCGGCAACGCCCAAACCATCGCCGCCAACGCTGTCCCGGTCATCAATCGCGCGGCGGCCGATTATCCCGGCAACTTCACGGACGCGGGATTTCCAAGACGCGTCGCCGACCAATACGTCGGTTGTCCTGACATCGCGGACAAGGACGCATTTGCCGCCCGTGTGCATGGCGAGTGCATGATGCCCGATTACCGACAGGGAGATATCGTCATCTTCTCACCCGCCCTGCCGGCGCGCAACGGCGATGATTGCTTCATCCGCTTCGGCGATGGGAAGACCACGTTCAAGCGCGTCTTCTTCGAGAACGCCGGCATCAACGGGGCGGCGTCGCTGCGCCTGCAGCCGCGCAACGAGCGATACCGGCCGATCTTCGTTCCGTGCGATCGGGTGTGCGGCGTATACCGCGCCGTCTATCGCTATCAGCGCGTCGATGAAGCGTGATGCGGGATGGAGCGCGGCGGACCCGGCGGATTACTGCTTCAAATCGCTTTCGCCGATCAAAGTGAATCCCTTGCGAATCAGCAGTTGTGCCGCAAGGGTTGGATCATCCACGTACAGCGCCAGGGCCGGTCCGTGCGGGCCCAGCAGAAAAGGGTAGGCATAATGGATGTTGATTTCCGCGGCCAGGAGCGCCGAGCAGATCGCGATCAGCGGCTGCGTCGAGCGTTTGCGCAGCTCCACGGCCAGAAGCTCCGATTCATTGAAGAAGAACCCCGCCTTGCGGAGCGTTTCGCGGGCGAGATCGGCATCGGAGCAGATCAACCGGACCAGGGCGGTATCGGCCGACTCTTCCACCGACAACGCACGGATCGGATCGGCGCCCTGCTCCAGGGCGCGCACGAGCGATTGCAGGCGGCCGACCCGGTTCTCCAGAAAAATCGTGAATTGCCGCACCCGCGTGGGCTCGAACCCCGCTCCATGTTCTGTTTGCGGCGGGAGAACTTCTTCCATGCTCTTAAATGTATCCGTTTCCCAATGCCTCGGCCAGTTCGCCCCGCGTCATGTCCAGCTTATCCCGGATGAGTCGGCGCACCCAGGATTCGCCGCATTCAAATTGTTCGGCGACTTGAATCGACGAGACGCATTCGTCATACGCTTTGGCCACCGCGCCACGGAATTCCATCGAGTACATCATGCCTGGAACACGCAGCGTAACCGATCGATTCAAAAAGCGCGATAGGCGTATGAAAAATGCTCTAATTCCGCATAATTCCCAGCATTTTTGTGAAACGTTGCGGTGCGCATTGCGTCCAGGTATTAGATTGACGCTCCGCGCAGGCTGCCGTACATTCCGGTCCATGGCTCGGGGGCACGGTGATAATCCGTACCAACAGCGCACGCGGAGCCGGGCCGTGCCGGCCCGATGTCTTGCATTTCTAACCACCCTGCTCCTGCTCCACCCAAATTCGCTCCTCGCCCAGGGCGCTCGCGGCCAGGTGCTCACCGTCGGATTCAACAATCATTATCGCCCCGACGCCTGGACGCCCATGCTCGTGCAGCTCACCAGCCAGGGCGCTGAATCAGCCACCTATCAGATCCAGGTCGTTCAGGAAGATCTCGACCGCGACCGCGTAATTTACACGCAGATGGAAACGCTCGGCGGCAATGTCGAATCCAAGCCCGCCACCACCGAAAATTTCTGGGTCTATTTCCGCCCCAAGCCGACCGAGGACGGCCTGCCCGACGCCACGGACGTCTCTTCCAACCTCAACACGCTCAACAGCCAGTTGAAGGTTTTCTTGTGCAACAAGGACGGCAAGCAGCTTTCCACGCTGCCGATGACCTCGACGATCCTGTCCGTCGATCCGCGCCGCTCGATGGGCGATGTCTCGCGCAGCCGCAAGCTGATCCTGTTCGTCACGGATGGCAATGACCGGCCGCTGATCCCCGATTACGCCGCGCTCAAGGGCGTGCTGGAGGACGTGGACGCCGTCGTCGTGCAGCCGCGCGATCTGCCCTCCAACGTCCTGGGCTACGACGGGGTGGATGCGATCGTCTGGCTGGATGCGGATGCGAATTTCCTGATCTCCGGCACGCGCACGCCGTCGCTCGAAGCCATCGTGCAGTGGGTGCGCCAGGGCGGCAACCTTGTCGTCTGCCAGCCCAATGAGCCCAACAAGATCAAGCCCTTCGCCGACCTGCTGCCAGTGGGTGGATTGGTCAACGGTGAGTGGACGATCCCGATGGTGGATCGGGACGACATCGGCGTGCTGCGTCGGATCGCCGCCCCGGTGGAGGCACAGCCGTGGCCGGCGCTGACCGGCCCATTTAAGATCGCGCGCGTGCCGGCGCTCAACGGCGCCAAGGTGGATGAATGGCTGGAATGGACCGACGGCGATGCCACCAGCTTCACCCCCTGGCTGGCGCGGCGCGGCGTGGGGCTGGGCGCGGTCACCTGGGTGGCGCAGGACCTGGGAAATCCCGCCATCACCAGCGTCGCAAAAACCGGCTGGCGATTTGTCTGGGACCGCGTCTTCGACTGGAAAAACGCCGCCGCGTCCGACCTTCCCAGGGAAGACGCCGGCGGGCAGGACCCATGGAACGGCGCCGAGGGTCTTGATCTGGGCCGCGGGCTGCTCAACGGCATGGATCTGACCAGCACCGCCGCCACCTATCTCCTCATCGCGGGATTCTTCCTGTTCGTCTATTTCCTGATCGCCGGGCCGGGAAGTTATCTGTTCCTGGCGACGCGCAAGCGGGCGCAGTTCAGCTGGTTCGCCTTCGCCCTGGCGGCGATCGTCGCCAGCGGGTTGACGGTCGTGCTGATCAAGGTCGTGGTCCGCGGCCCGCCACGCCTGCAGCACCTGAGCATCGTCCGCTATGCGCAGGGCGAAGCCACCGGCGTGATCAACAGCCGATTCGGTCTCTACATCCGCCAGGACGGAATCCAGAAAATCGACCTGGGCGACACCACCCCGCACGAGGTCAGCTATATCGTCCCCTTCGGCATTCATCCGCAATATCTGAGCGACCAGGACGTGTTGCCGGCATACCTGGAATACCAGATTGCCGTTCCCGATCCGACGCAGAGCGGTGGTGTTTCAGTGTCGATCCCCTACCGCAGCACGTCGAAGAAACTGCAAACGCACTGGATCGGCCAGATCGACGGCCGGATTGAAGTGCCCGTGGGATTGCCGGATGTGAAGCTCGCTTCGCCACCGCAATATATCGATGGCACGCTGGTCAACCATAGCGGTTATGATCTGAGCGATGTCTATTTCGCATTCGAGGAGCCGGCGCGGGACCATTCGCACGACACGAGCATGCAGGATGACATCCTGCTGGCGTATGATCCACTCTGGCCGAAGGATTCGCAGCTGCGGCTGGCGGACGTGATGATCCCGAAAAACCAGATCTGGTTATCGCTGGACCCCGCCCACCGCCTGCCCGGCGGGCAGGACCCTGCGTTCGGAAAAATCGGCCGCGGACAGCCGTGGGACCGCTATTGGCGAAAGCATTCCGATGAGCTGGCCAGCAGCAGCGCGGATCTGAAAAATATCATGCCCATGCTCACGCTGTTCGATCTATTGCGACCCTGGCAGAGCGATCCGAACGAACGCGATCTGCGTTTCGAGCTATACCGCCGCGGCGGGCGGCACCTGGATCTTTCGCCCGCCATCAGCGCGGGCGAGCTGGTGGTGTGCGGGATCGCCTCGATCAACGGTGAGACGAACAAGAACCCGCTGCCGGTACCGCTATCCGTCGCCGAATCCCCCGTCATCGGGACGGGCACAACGATGATGCAATTTGTCCTGCCGCTGGACCGCTCGGCCATGGAAGCTGTGCCGACCACCCAGCCGATCAGTAACCATTGACCGCATGGCCGCCGTCATCAAAACCGTCAACCTCACCAAGCGCTACGGCACGCTGGTCGCCCTTTCCAATCTGAACCTGGAGATCAACGAGGGCGATTGCTTCGGGTTCATCGGCCCCAACGGCGCGGGCAAGACCACGACGATCAAAATCCTGGCGACGCTGCTGCAGCCCACCTGGGGCGAGGCGCGCGTGTGCGATTATGTGGTGGGATACCAGTCGCGCTCCATCCGCCCGCTGATCGGTTACGTGCCGGATTATTTCGGCGCCTACGAGGACATGGTGGTGCAGGAATACCTGGAATTTTTCGCCTCGGCCTACAACATCAACGGGGCGCAGCGGACCAAGATCGTCAACGACGTGCTCGAGCTGACCGACCTGGGCTTCAAGCGCGATGCCCTGGTGGACGGCCTGTCGCGCGGGATGAAGCAGCGCCTGTCGATCGCCCGCGTGCTGGTGCACGATCCGCGCGTGCTGCTGCTGGACGAGCCGGCCGGCAACCTCGATCCCCGCGCCCGCATCGAGATGCGCGAGCTGCTCAAGGAGCTGCGCCGCATGGGCAAGACGATCCTGATCTCCTCGCACATCCTTCCGGAGCTGGCGGACCTTTGCAACACGGTGGGGATCATCGAGCAGGGTGAATTACTGTACAGCGGCCCGGTCGCCGACATCGTCCGCCGCGCCCGCGCCGGGATGGTGCTGCACGTCGGTGTGACGCGCGCCCCCGAGCAGGCCGCCGCCCTGCTCGCCCAGAATCCCAACATCGAAAGCGTCGCCCAAAACAACGGCTTCCTGCAAGTCACGCTGAAAGACGGAACCGCAGACTACAGCTTCATCCCCGCCCAACTGATTGCCGCCGGTTTCCAATTGAATCTGCTCAAGGAGGAAGAGGTCAATCTGGAAACCGCGTTCATGCGATTGACGAAGGGGATGGTCCAATGAACTTTCGAGTTGCGCGCAAAGCCACAGGATGGCCATCCTGTGGCTTTCACAAGCCGGATCTATTTCCCAAATGCTAGGCATCGCCGACTATCTCTGGCGTCTCCTCCCCGCCAACCCAATCTTCCTCCGCGTTGTGCAGGCCGGTGGGAAAAAACGGCGCGATCTGTTTATCCGCTGCGGATATCTCGGGCTGCTGGTGGCGCTGGTCCTGTATGCCCTGCTGGGAGGTGACACCGGCGCAACCTCCGGCGATCTGGCGGCGCTGGCGAAAAGCTCGGCCGTCCTCTTCCAGCACATGTCGTATCTGCAGCTCGGCCTGGTCGCGCTGCTCTCGCCCATCTTCACCGCCGGGGCCATCACGCAGGAGAAGGACAGCCAGACTTATGACATCCTCCTCGCCACCCCGCTCACCAACGGGCAGATCGTCCTGGGATCGCTGCTCAGCCGAGTCTTCTTCGTCGTCGCGCTGCTGGTCAGCGGCATTCCGATCTTCGCGGTGACGCAGATTTTCGGCGGCGTGGCGATCAAGAGCATCGTCTTTAGCTTCCTCATCGCCGCCAGCACCGCCCTGGTCACCGGCGCCATGGCCATGGCCATCGCCACCTTCAAGATCGGCACGCGCCGCACCATCTTCGCGTTCTATCTCTTCATCGTGATCTACCTGCTGGTGTTCTATCTCCTGGACAACCTGGATCTATTCCATCTGCGCTTCATCGACGCTTCGGGGAATCCGTATCGGACGCAAACCAGCTGGCTCACCGGCTTGCACCCGTTCCTGGCGCTGCGGGTGATTTTCAACGACAAGACCTACATGCCCCCCAGCCTCGGCGATCTGCCGCCGCAATATCAGGGGTGGCCGATCGGCTGGTACTGGACCAGCCCCGCGACTTTCTACTTCTCGTTCATGACGTTCCTGAGCGTGGCGCTGATCCTGCCGTCGGTGCTGCTGCTGCGGCGTCTGGCGCAATCGACCGGCACGCTGCGCGGCTGGGCGCTGCAGAAAATCCATCTGTCCAGCGGTGACCGCACGCGCAAGCCGCGCGCCGTCTGGACCAACCCCATCGCCTGGCGCGAGGCGCGCACCAAGGCCTCTCCCGCCCGCGCCATCGCCCTGCGCTTTAGCTTCATCGCCTTGGGCCTGGGTGCCGCCATCGTGCTGCTCGTGCTGCACAGCAGCGAAACTGAGCCCCGGCAGTTCATCGACAATGCCTACGATTCCACCCGCGGACTGCTTTTTATCGACGGCGAAAACAAGCAGGACCTGGCCGTCACCAACGCCGTGCAGGTGAAGATCGGCGACCGCGATGGAACTTTCGACGATCTGGCCGGCAAGTGGGAGGTCAAGGATTTCACACTCGACGCCAATCGCAACATCGCCACCATCAACCTCACCGAATTCCCCCGCAAGCTGCCGGCCGATGCGGCGCGCACCTGGCTCCTGGGACTGGTGATCCTGGAATTTTCGGTGATCCTGCTGATCATCTCCAACGCCGCCGCCAGCACCGTCACGCGCGAGAAGGAGGACGGCACGCTCGATCTTCTGCTCAGCACGCCCATCACCAGCCGCTATTACATCTGGGGCAAGCTGCGCGGGCTGGTCAGCTTCGTGCTGCCCTTGGTCGCCGTCCCGGTGGTCAGCGCCGCCCTTTTCGTCTGCCACGACCTGATCCGATGGCTGGTGCGCGGCGACGCGCGCTTCGACTGGATCGTCTTCCCCGAGGCGCTGATCCTGATGCCGGCCATGCTGATCATCGTCAGCGCCTTCGCCGCGATCCTGGGGATGCAGATGTCCCTGCGTTGCCGCACTACCGTGCGCGCGGTGATGAGCAGCGTGGGGATCATCGTCGGCGCCTGCGCCGCCCTGGGGTGGTGCGGGTTCGAAATCCTCAACGCGCGCGGGATGCAGGGTGAGATCGCCGTCGCCCTGGGCACCTTCAGCCCGTTCACGCTGCTGACGATCCTGATCGACCCGTATCAATACGCCGGCGCCGCCTTCGACATCACCGGCGGCCAGGCCGACCCGGGTGGCGCACGCATCGTCGCGTTCATCGTCTGCATGATCGCCCTGGCCGTCTATGCCGCCGGAATCTGGTCGATGTATAAGAGCATGGTCAAAAACTTTGATATGACGATTCGGAAACAGTCGCGATAGGCGATGCTCGGGAATGGGGTACAATTCCGATATGACCGCCACCTCCACCCCCACCACCGATCTGCTCCGTCCGCAGCCCGAGCATTCCAAGTTCTGGCAGAACGCGCACCATTATTTCGATCGCGTCTATCAGACCATGAATCTCGATCCCATCTGGCGCGAGGTGCTCTCGTCGCCCAAGCGAGTGCTGATCGTCTCCTGCCCCGTGCGCATGGATGATGGCAGCATCCAGGTCTTCACCGGCTACCGCGCCCAGCACAACCATGCGCGCGGGCCCTTCAAGGGTGGAATCCGTTTTGACACCTCCGTCAATCGCGACGAGGTCATGGCCCTGGCCATGCTGCAGACGTGGAAGAACGCGCTAGTCGATCTCCCCTTCGGTGGCGCCAAGGGCGGTGTGGTGTGCGACCCGCGCAAACTTTCGCTGGGTGAGAAGGAACGCCTCACCCGCCGCTATACCAGCGAAATCCTCCCGATCATCGGCCCCTTCCAGGATATCCCCGCGCCCGATGCCGGCACCGATTCGCAGGTGATGGCCTGGGTGCTCGACACCTACAGCATGATGGTCGGCCACCAGGAATTGGGCGTCGTCACCGGCAAACCGGTCACCCTTGGTGGGTCGGTCGGCCGCGAAGAAGCCACCGGCCGCGGTGTCATGAACGTGCTGCGCGCCTTCCTCGCCACGCAAAACAAAAACATCGAGGGCACGCGGATCGCCGTCCAGGGCTTCGGCAACGTCGGCTTTCACGCCGCCCGCCTGCTCGACACACGCGGCGCCACCATCATCGCCATCACCGAACGCGCCAGCGGAATCTACGACGAGAAAGGCATCGACGTCGATGCCGCCGGCCTCTATTACCGCGAACGCGGAAACCTGGTCGACTATCCCCACGGCGATTCGATCACCAACGAAGAGCTGCTCACCTGCGACTGCGACATCGTCATCCCCGCCGCCACCGAAAGCACCGTTACCGAGGAGATCGCCCCGCACATCAAGGCGCGCATCCTGGTCGAAGCCGCCAACGGCCCCACTACGCCGCAGGCGGACGAGATTTTGCGCGAGAACGGCGTGACCGTCCTGCCCGACATCCTCGCCAACGCCGGTGGTGTCACCGTCAGCTATTTCGAGTGGGTGCAGGGCCTGCAGAATTTCTTCTGGGATGCCAAGCAGGTCCAGAACGAATTGCAGAAGATCATGGAGCAGGCCTTCGCCGCCGTGAACGCCAAGGCGGACGAGGTCGACTGCGACTACCGCACCGCCGCCTACACCATCGCCATCAGCCGCGTCGCCGAAGCGTGCCGACTGAAGGGACTATTCCCCTGACTCTCCCCGTTTAGCCGCCGGCTCGCCGGCGCGTCCCGAGGGTTCCGCCATGCCAATACGATCAATATTGTCGGCGATGGTGTTCGGGATAATCTTCGCCACTAACGCCCGCGCCGACGCCCCCGTCCCCGCGCTCCCCTGGCTGCACGAGGGGATCATCATCACCAACACCTGGTACGCCGCCGTCGCCCCGGGAACCGGTTCCATCTTCCACGAGGACGAGCAGGGCAACTGGTTCGATCCCTCCACCGGCCAGCACTTCAACCGCGAAGAACGCCACGGCACCTCCGGCTCCGGATGGACGCAATCCACCATCGCCGCCATCGACGGCGACAAGGTGGTGATCTGCAACCAAAGCTTTGGCGACGCCGGTGTGCTGGGCAACAACGCGCCTGTCCCCCTGCAGGGCGGCACGAGCATGGTCACATCCGTCCACCAGGCCGGCGATTTATGGACCGATCCGGCCGCACTGGCCAACCTCCACAGCAATCCGCCGAACCTCGACGTCTCGCAGGTGAGCTGGAAATCCCCCGATAAGGTTTACGATGCCATCCGCGTGCAGACTTTTGGCGAGGGTGGATACACCGATCATGTCTACGACCGTAAGACCGGCTTGTGCATCCATTTCGCCAGCGCCTCGCGCGGCAACCAGGTCCCGCGCGAATTGGCCCCCGGCGAAACCGCCCAGGGCGATCTCACCCTGACCCACGGCGATTTCGTTTCGCTCCGCGATCTGAATATCCCCTGGGCCGCCCAGCCCATGCCCGATGCCGCCGCGCATTTCCAGAGCTTGCACTTTACCGGCCAGACCACATCGCGCGGCCCACTGCCCACCGTCCCCAACCAGATCACGCTGGATGCGCAGGTCACAGACCGCGGCAATGGCTGGGTCGCCCTGACCGCCACCAGCACGATGCAAATGCAAGGCGCCCCCGCCATCCCACCCAGCACATCCCAACTCGCCTTCGGCCGCGCCCAATTCAACGGCCTGTGGATCCCTCCCGCCGCCCTGTCGAAACTGCACGAAGGCCAGGTGCTGGACGATGACCCAACTACGCACATGCAGTTGGTGGTGAAGAAGGTGGATGGCAATTCCGTGCAGATGTCCCAATCCAACGCCGCCGGCGAGATCGACAGCGTCTACAACACGCAGAGTGGCATGCTCATCGAATCCGGTTTCTACAATGTGCTATCGAAGCAGCAACTGGTGCTGCGCCTGGCGGGACAGAATTGAGACTCGCCGTGCCCATCGCCATTGATCATGAAGAAAATCTAACGATCCTCCAACCCCGCGCCCGATTACAGGTTAGCCTCCGCGCCCTCCGCGCAAATCTCAGCGAGCTCGAGCGACCGTACGCGGTCGCGGGCGGTTCATCTTGCCCCCTACGCAAATTAAAACGGACGGGCTCTGCGGATTCGTCGATCATTCCATCGCACTCGCTATAATGCCGCCGTAACGAAGGGGCGGTAAGGGCTTACCTGATGAGTGCTGAAAAACCGAAATCCAACGGCGCATCCGCTTTCGAGCCGAGGCGAACGACGCGCAAGCCTTGGGTGCCGTGGGCGCTGGTGGCCCGGCTGCTTATCCCATTCATCGCCATCGTCCTGTTAGTGTGCCTCGTCTATATGTTGAGACATCGCTTACCGCGGTGGTGACGGTCTTTTCGTTTTTCCGACTTCGTCTGGCCTCTCTGGACAGAACTTTTGTTAGCCAAGAATCAAACGTCAGAAAGTCCGCGTTTTAGAATGCCTAGTGAATTCCCTATAAATAACACAAGATTCATGGGAATCGCGGTTTAAGGACTTGTTGCGCCTGGGGTTAACCGCGAAGGCCAAAGCGAATCTCAGTTCGTACCTTGCGCCGAAAAAACTTATGAAGGTTCCTTTAGGGATGGGGAGGGCCATGCCGCCTGAGTGTCGGCGCACCGGGTTAAGGCGAGTAGGGAGTCCTTAGAGCTTGCGCAACACCAGGCTGGCGTTGTGGCCACCGAAGCCGAAGCTGTTGCTCATCGCCAGCCGCACCCGCTTGTCGCGCGATTTGTGGGGAACGAAATCCAAATCACATTGCGGGTCGGGGTTGTCCAGGTTGATCGTGGGGGGAATCAGGTTGCGCTCGATGGACATGGCGGTGATGACCGCTTCCACCCCACCGCTGGCGCCCAGCAGGTGGCCAAGCTCGCTCTTGGTCGAGCTGATCGCCAGCCGCCGCGCGTGTTCCCCAAATGTGCTCTTGATGGCCTTGGTTTCCGCTAGATCACCCAGCGGCGTGCTGGTGCCGTGCGCGTTGATGTAATCGACATCCTGGGGCTGCGCGGTGGCATCCTTCAGCGCCAGCTCCATGGCGCGGCTGGCGCCGCGGCCTTCTTCATCCGGCGCGGTGATGTGGTAGGCATCGGCACTCATGCCGTAGCCGACCAGCTCACAGTAGATGTGTGCCCCGCGCGCCTTGGCGTGTTCATATTCTTCCAGCACGACGACCCCGGCGCCTTCGCCCATGACGAACCCATCGCGGTCCTTGTCCCACGGGCGGCTGGCGCGCTGCGGATCGTCATTGCGAGTGGATAGCGCGCGGGCGGCGCAGAAGCTACCCATCCCCAGCTCGCACAACGCTGCTTCGGAGCCGCCGGCGATCATCACATCGGCCTGGTCGAACTGGATATACCTGCCCGCGTCGCCGATGGCGTTGGCGCCGGTGGCGCAGGCGGTGGCGACCGCCGAGTTGGGGCCGTGCAAACCAAAGATGATCGAGACATTTCCGCTGGCGGCATTGACCATCAGCCGCGGCACCGTGAATGGGCTGACCCGGCTGACCCCGCGGGAAACCAGCACTTTGTTCTGCTCTTCCAGGGTTTCGATCCCACCGATGCCGCTGCCGATCAGCACCCCGCAGCGATAGCGGTCCATCTTTTCAAAATCGAGTCCGGAATCGCCCACCGCACTGAGCGAGGCGGCGACGCCGAATTGCCCGAAGCGGTCCAGCCGCTTGGGCGCCAGGCGTTCAGAAGTGTACTTGGAGACATCGTATTTGGTGAGGTCGAACTTGCTGCATTCACCCCCGAAGCGCGTGGGATATCCGGTCGGGTCCCAGCGCGTGATCGGTCCGATGCCGCTCTTGCCGGCGCAGAGGCTGTCCCACATCGTATCAACGGTTTCACCCAGCGAGGTGACGACCCCCAGGCCTGTGATAACAACTCGGCGTCTGCTCATGATCGACACATCCGGCAGGGCGGTATCCCGGCCCGACCGCGGGCGATCCGGCCGGATCGCGCCTTGCCGGGCGGCCAGGCGGATTATTTCCCCGAATGCTCCTTGATGTAGTCGATCGCCTGACCGACGGTTTGAATCTTCTCCGCTTCCTCGTCGGGGATGGATAGCTCGAATTCATCCTCGAACTCCATGACCAGCTCGACGGTATCCAACGAGTCGGCGTTGAGGTCGTTGATAAAATGAGTCTCCCGCGTGATCTCGCTCTTATCAACACCCATCTGTTCGCTGACGATCTCGATGACCTTCTGATCGATGTCTTCCATAGCATCCACCTGCCCTGATCAAGTTAACCCGGACCACGCGGCCCGTTTGAATAAAAACTATAGCGGTGAGAGAGGCAATTGCCAATTGCTGATCGCCAAATGAAGTCCCCACAGGCAGTTTGACTGAAATCGGCAATTGGAAATCGGCATTCAGCAATCTCCTACATCACCATCCCTCCGTCCACGCACAACACTTGTCCGGTCATGTAACTGGCATCTTCACCGGCCAGGAACGACACCACGGCGGCGATTTCCTGCGGCGTGCCGAAACGCTTCAGCGGGATAAAGTTCTTCACGGTCTCCTTGAGCTGATCGCTCAGGGTCGCCGTCATGTCCGTCGTCACAAACCCGGGCGCCACGACATTGCAGGTGATGTTCTTGCCGGCCAGCTCCTTGGCGACCGATTTGCTCAGCCCGATCAGCCCCGCCTTGCTGGCGGCGTAGTTGGCCTGGCCGGAGTTGCCGCTCACACCGCTGACCGACGAAATATTGATGATCCGCCCGCCCTTGGCGCGCAGCATCGGCCGCGCCGCCGCGCGGATCGTCACGAATGCGCTTTTGAGGTTCGTCGCGATCACCGAATCAAAATCCTCATCGTCCATCCGCATCAGCAGTCCGTCGCGGGTGATGCCGGCGTTGTTGACCAGCACATCGAGTCGGCCGAGCTTCTCGACGATGCCCTCGACAGCGGTCGCCAGGGCCTTGGCATCCGCGATGTCACATTCCAATGCTTCGGCCGATCCCCCCGCCGCCGTTGCTTCGGCGCAGACTTGTCGCAGGTTCTCCAGGTTTCGAGCCAGTGCGACGACGTGCAGACCATCCGCCGCCAGCCGGCGCACGATCGCCGCTCCGATCCCGCGCGATCCACCGGTCACCAAGGCAACTCTTTTCTCCATCATGGGCCTACTCCTAACCCAGGCTCTCCAACACCGCACGCCGATCGATGCGCTTCATCAATCCGGCCAGTGTGCGGCCGGGCGACAGCTCGATGAATCGAGCCTGCGGGCCCGCGATCATCGCCATCGTCTGTGCCCAGCGCACGGGGCTGATGATCTGCTGTACCAGCAGATCCTTGATTGTCTGCGGATCAGAATTGGGCTGGGCGGTGACGTTGGCATACACGGGACCGCGCGGGCGCCCGAACTCGACGCGATCCAGTTCCGCTTTCATTTTCTGGGCGGCAGTAGCCATAAGCGGGCTGTGAAAAGCCCCCGCAACCTGCAGGGCCGTGGCACGGAATCCCTCGGCCTGTGCGGCATTCATCACCCGCTCGCAGGCGCCCCGGCTCCCGCTGACGACGATCTGCCCCGGTGCATTAAAGTTAGCGGGGACCAGCACCTCACCCTGGGCGGATTGCTCGCACAATCGTGCAGCCGACTCTTCATCCGCACCGATGAGCGCGACCATCCCCCCCGGGGTGGCATCGGCGGCTTCCTGCATCAATTGCCCGCGCCGCCGCACAAGGCGCAACCCTTCCTCGAATCCAAATGCCCCCGCCACGTGCAGGGCGGTGTACTCGCCCAGGCTCAATCCCGCGTAAGCGACGACAGATTCTCTCTCGAATCTACCCTTCTCCGCGGCATCCAGATAACTGGCCACGCCGGCCACGTAAATCGCCGGCTGGCTGATGTCCGTGCGATTGAGCTGTTCCTGCGGACCGTTCAGGCAAAGCTGGGCTAAATCAAATCCCAGGATTCGGCTGGCGGTGTCGAAAGTCTGCCGCGCCGTCGCGGAAGATTCGAGCTGGGTCTTGCCCATCCCGACCACCTGCGCGCCCTGGCCCGGACAGAGGATATATAGCTTCTCAGGCATGGCAAGACAGTTGCGCGTTGCGAGTTGCGAGTTGCGAGTTAATCCAGCGAATGCGCGGCCGACGTGCTCTTGCATTCACTCGCAACTCGCAACTCGTAACTCGCAACTTCGTCTCCTACATCCGGATGACTGCGTTTGCCCAGGTCAGGCCACCGCCGAAGGCGACCAGGATCACCACGTCGCCGCTCTGCACCAGTCCCGCCTTGTGGGCATCATCCAGCGCGATGGGGATCGAGGCGGCGGAGGTGTTGCCATAGCGGTCGATGTTCACATACGCCTTGTCCGTGGGCAATCCGAGCTTTTCCAGCGCCGAGTCGATGATCCGGCGATTCACCTGGTGCGGCACGATCAGCTTGACCTGCTCGGCCGACAGTTCGCAGGCGCACATCGCCTCGCGGATCAGCTCTTCAAACTTGGTGACGGCGAACTTGTACACCTCGCGACCCTTGAGCTGCATGAACTGCTTTTTTTCATCGAGGAGTGCCTGGCCGATGGGGTGGCGGCTTCCGGGCATGCATTTCATGGCTTCGGCGCCGCTGCCGTCGGCGTGGAGGGAGCTGTAAATCAACCCCCGCCGTCGATCGTTGCCGCGGCGCAACACCACCGCCCCGGCGCCGTCGCCAAAAAGAATGCAGCTGGAACGATCGGTGTAATCGGTGATTCGGCTGAGGGTCTCAGCGCCGATGACCAGGACGTTGCTGTACTGTCCGGCCTTGACGAAGCTCGCCCCGGTCACCAGGGCATAAATGAACCCGCTGCAGGCAGCCGACAGATCAAATCCGGGCACGCCCGGCATCCCCAGCGCCGCGCCGATGAAGCAGGCGGTGGAGGGAAACACCATCTCCGGCGTCACGGTGGCGCAGACGATCAGCTCAATCTGGTTCGCTTCGATGCCCGCGCCGGCGATGGCCTTGCGTGCCGCCGCAGCGGCGAGGGAGGCGGTCGTTTCACCCTCGGCGGCGATGCGCCGCTCGCGGATGCCCGTGCGCTGCACGATCCATTCGTCGTTGGTGTCCACCATGCGGGACAATTGCTCATTGGTAAGCCGTTTTTCAGGCAACTGGCTGCCGAACCCGGCGAGGATGGCGGAATAGTCCTGGGACATCGTTCTTTCAGACCGCTCCGTGTTGCTGGTTCTCCGCTAGGAAACGGATTCGGGCGCGATCGCGCTCTGGATCGTCTGCACAATCTTCTGGTTGATCCGGCTGGCCACCAACTGCTTGGCGACGCGGATGGCGTTCTTGATGGCCCGCGCCTGAGAGCGGCCGTGGCAGATCAGGCAATAGCCATCCACACCCAGCAACGGTGCGCCGCCGTATTCCTGCCAATCGTGCTTGGCATAAATCTTATCCATCACCGGTTTGAATTGCCCCACCAGCGTCGGAGCGGCCTGCTTCAATTCGGCCGCGATCGTCTGAAACAACCCATCCGCCATGCCCTCTGTAAATTTCAGCACGATGTTGCCGACGAATCCATCGCACACGACGACGTCGACGACGCCCTTGAAAAGATCGCGGCCCTCGACATTGCCGATGAAGTTTATCGACGGCTCGTCGCGCATCAGCTTGCGGGCATCTTTGACCATTTCCGTTCCCTTGGCATCCTCCTCGCCGATGTTCAGCAGGCCCACGCGCGGGTTCTCGACGCCGCAGACCGCGCCGGCGTAAACACCGGCCATGATCGCGTATTGCTCCAGGTGCATTGGCTTGGGTGCGATGTTGGCGCCAACGTCGCAGATCACCACCGGCCCGTGAAACGTGGGGAGAATGACGGCAATGCCCGGCCGGCTCACGCCCGGGAGCAGCCGCATGCGCAGCTGCGCCGCCGCCACGCATGCGCCGGTATTCCCCGCGGAGATCACCGCGTCGGCGTCGCCCTGCGCCGCGAGCTTGCACATCACCGCGATGCTGCTGTTGGGCTTATTGCGGATCGCCTCAACCGGCGGCTCATCCATCGCGATCACTTGCGTCGTGGGATGAATCTTGAAGCGAGTCTTCTGCTGGGCATTCAGCGGGGACGCATCCAGCCCTTCGCGGATCACTTTGGCATCGCCGACCAGGTGCACCAGATCGTCACCGTCCAGCAGACCCGCCGCATCCCAGCATCCCTGCAACAGCTCGGCGGGCGCATGATCCCCGCCCATCACATCCACCGCAACTCGCACCGGTATCCTCCGTTCGACGAGATCGGAGTCATTCAGGCTTGCTCTGTCTCCATCTGCAACGCCAGCTTCGGATTCACATATCCGCAGTTGTCGCAGGCGCAATGTGGAAGCTTGGCGTTTCCGCATTGCGGGCATCGGACGTAGTGAATCGGCCGAAGGGCGTGGTGCGAGCGGCGCTTGCGCTTGCGCGACTTGCTGATCTTCATGACCGGCTGCATGGCAAAACTCCCAGGGGGCCCGCTTCAAGCCCGCACCATAAAAAGCCGCGGCGGGATGACACCCGCCGCATACACCAGGATGTTACGTTATTTGCGCGGATATGCCATGTCAAGCTGGACGCGTGGCCGGGACGCAGGGCGAGCGCATTCTCCAACGCGCGCTTTTCTTCCCCTCTCCTGGTACGCCGGGAGAGGGTGAGGGTGAGGGTCTTTTTTCCGATTCGTTCACAGAGCCCTCACCCCAACCCTCTCCCGGCCTACCGGGAGAGGGAGAAGAGAGAGAATGCAGTTGCCTTGGGGTGGGACGGCGGCGGGCGCCGGCAGCATGTCATAATGTCGGGACATTTATCGCCCGCTGCGCTCGAGAGTAGGGGGGCCGTTAAAACTAGACCCCACGCGCGAATTGACGAGCCGCATCCAACGCTTGGGGAATTTTGGCAGGATCCTTGCCGCTGCCCTGTGCCATGTTGGGCCGCCCCCCGCCGCCCCCGCCGGCGACCGATGCGGTTTGTTTGACCCACTCGCCGGCCTTGAGACCCCGGGCGATCAGGTCATCGCTCACCGCCGCCACGAAATTCGCCTTCTGCCCTTCGGATGATGCGAGAAGGATGGCGTGAGCCGGTGCGCGCTTGCGCAATGAATCGACCGCCGAGCGCAACTGCTCATCGCTGGCGCCGGCGATTTCGCCGACGATCAGCTTGGCGCCATGCAGATCCGTAGCCTCAGATAGCAACTTGCCCGCGATGGCGATGGGATCGATATCCGAAGAAGATCGCGGCTTGCTGGTCTTCTCAAACGTTTTGTATCGCGTTTGCAATTGCGCGACAGCCGACTGCATCCGTCGTTTGGCGCGCAGCGGCAATGGCGATGACACAGCCTGGTTCAAAGAGACAATCAGCGGTGGAAGACCGGCATCGGCGGCGGAGCCAGCCTTTTGAATCAGCACATCTGCCCTGGCGGCCGCCTCGGTTGTAGCCCGGGCGGCTTCGCCGGTCAGGGCGACGATCCTGCGAATCCCCTTGCTGACCGATTCCTCGGCCGTGATGACAAACGCGCTGGCCTGATCGCTGCTGCGCAGGTGCGTGCCGCCACAGAACTCGATGGAGAATTGCCGCCATTTTGCGTTGGCGGGATCGGCCAGCAAATCCTTCACCGGCACGCCGATGGAAACGACGCGGACCATGGCCGGATATTTCTCGCCGAAGACGGCACGCAGGCCGTTGATCTTCAGTGCCTGTTCCTGCGGCGCTTCTTCCGCATGGACGGGCAGTTTTTTGGCGATCTCCCGGTTCACCAGTTCCTCGACTCGTCCGATTTCTTCATCGCTCATCGCCTTGCCGTGCGAGAAATCGAAGCGCAGCTTGTCCGGATCGACCAGCGATCCTTTCTGTTGCACACCGTCGCCCAGGACTTCGCGCAGGGCCCAGTTGGCCAGATGGGTGGAAGTATGGTTTTGCTCGGTGCGCGGGCGAGCGGCGGAGACAACGGCCTTCACGTTGTCGCCGACGCGAAGCGCTCCGCTGCGCAAGCGGCCGATGTGCAGGACAAATCCGCCAACATTTCGTGTTGTTTCAACCTCAAAGACGGAGCCCTCACCACCACCCTCTCCCGGAGTACCGGGCGAGGGGGTTATGGGACGAAGCTGTCCGCTGTCGCCGACCTGTCCGCCCATTTCGGCGTAGAAATTCGTGCAGTCCAGAATGACCGCCAATTCTTCATCTTCATAGGCGCTCGCTGGCGAGAGGCCCAGATCATCGCCGTTCCAGATCGCCATGATTCTAGCCTGGATCGGCTCGTGGGAGAATTTCGGCTGATCGTCAGTAAACTTGACCTGCGCCTGCTGAAGCTGCGCCAACGCACCGGGGGGCAGGTCAGCCAGTTTGGAATCCTGCTCCTTCGTCCTGCCGCGCGCGACCTGGCGGGCCTGCTCCATGAGCTTTTCGTAGCCGGCGATGTCGACGGTCATGCCCCGCTCTTCGGCCATGATTCGCGTCAAGTCGATTGGGAAGCCATAGGTGTCGTGCAATTTGAAGGCAGTTGTTGCATCAATTCTGATCGTGCCCTTGTCGCGCACTTCAGACATCGCCAGATCGGCGCTGATGGGCCCAAGAGTGCGTCCATCGACCGTGTTGAGAAAATTAAGCATAGACCAAGCCTGACTCAGAGCCCTTGCTCTACCTGCGTGCGAATCCTCGTCGAGTACAACAGCTTTCCCGGGAACGAGGGTCCAGTCAGGCCCTAAACCCTTGACGTATGCCGATCCAATTGAAATGGCAGTCGCAAAGTTGAATAATGCAATCCCCCGCTCCAGCGTGCGGCCGAAGGAGATTTCCTCTTCTTTAATCAACCCGATCACATGCTGCGGATTCTCTTTCAATTCCGGAAATGCCTCGCCCATCCCTTCGACGATCGTCGGCGCCAGGCGGTGCAAGAATGGCTCTTTGATCTTCAAATGATGCCAACCCCAGAACACTCCGCGTCGCAGGATTCTGCGCAAAACGTATCCGCGACCCTCGTTGCTCGGCACAGCCCCATCCGTCAAGGCGAAAGTCAGGCAACGTGCATGATCGGCCACCACGCGGAAGGCGATATCATGGCGCAACTGTTCGTTCACCGCCTCGGCCTGCGGATCGGGCGAATTGGTCCTGGGGAACTGGCCGGTGTATTTCTTCCCGCTCAATTCCGCGATCTTCATGAACAGCGGCGTCCACAGGTCGGTCGCATAATTATCGGTTTTGTCTTGGATGACCTGACAAATACGTTCGAGACCCATACCGGTGTCAATGTGTTGGGCGGGAAGCGGCTCCAGAACGGTGTTTCGTCCGACCCACTCGGCCCGGGAAGCGGTTCCGAAGTTTGCTCGCCGAACTCGATCACGCGCGGCGTTGGAATCCTCGTTCGGTAACGGCTCAACCTGGACACTGTCGAACTCATGGACCGCTGCCTTGCCGCTTGCTGTCCAACTCCGGTTGTACTGGATGAAGACCAGGTTCCAGATTTCCATGATGCGTGGGTCGTCGCCGTTGACCTGCGGGCCGCCGGTTTTGTCGGGGGTGCGGTCGATGAAAATTTCGCTGCACGGGCCGCAGGGGCCGGTATCGCCCATCTCCCAGAAATTCTCCTTGCCGAAATAGTGAATGTGATCGTCGGAGAGGCCTGCGATCTGTTTCCAGAGATTGGCGGCTTCGGTGTCGCGGGGGATGGCGGATTCTTCGTCGCCTTCATAGCAGCTCACGTGCAGACGGGTCGGGTCGAGTTTCCACACGTTTGTGAGCAGCTCCCAAGCCATCTCGATGGCGCCGCGCTTGAAGTAATCGCCGAAGCTCCAGTTGCCCAGCATCTCGAAGAAGGTGTGATGCCGGCGCGAGCGGCCAACGTCGTCCAGGTCGTTGTGCTTGCCGCCGGCGCGGATGCATTTCTGCGAATTGGCGACACGCGGATACTGCGGCGCCTTCTGGCCCAGGAAGATGGGCTTGAACTGGTTCATCCCCGCGTTGGTGAACAGCAGCGTGGGATCATCCAGCGGAACCACCGGCGAGGAGGGGACAAAGCTGTGCCCGTGCTTTCCCACGAAAAAATCGAGGAACTGCCGGCGGATCTGGGCGGAATTGATCATGGCAAGGGCGGCGGATTATTGCCGAACAGCGGCGGCCCTTCAACCACGACGATCTCTTCCAGGCGCTTCAGCTCAACGATGCGTCCCAGCTTGAAATGCCGACGATCATTACGGAGGCGGCAATGGGCGATCAGGACCAGCTCACCGCCCAGTCGCCGTACGCGCTGGGGCTCGACGATGCGCTGCGTGCGCATCAGGTTGGCATCCAGATAATCCATCATCACGGCGCCGCCGTCGTCGAGCGCTTCTTCCAGAGCCAGCGGGAGAAGATCCTGTCTGGGCGTGATGGTGGAAATGGCGATCGGCCCGCCCTGATGATATATGGCATCGCACAGGCACAAGCCCCATCCTCCGATCGGTTCCATCAGGCGCGCGAAGACAATGGCGGCGGTCTGCGCATCCGGCAAGGCTCGGTGTACGATCTGTGGCTGGAATCCCAGCCGCTCGGCGAGCCTTCCCAGTGCGTTTCCCCCGCGGCCAAAGCGACGCCGGGCGATGCGCACCGTGTCCAGCACCGGAACGTACTGGGCCTGCAAAATATCGCAACCGCATCGCGCCAGCTCGCGGATCAGAAACGACAGATCGAAGCGGACGTTGTGACCCAGGATGGCCGCGCCGCGCAGCAGCGGGAGCATCTCATCCAGCGCCTGACCGAAGGTCGGCTGGCCATCGCACATCGCCTGGGTGATGCCGGTCATGGCGGTGACGCCTGCGCTGATTCGCCGGCGCGGATCGAGCAGCCGTTCGTATCGCGCCACCTCCACGCCGTTCTCGTAACGACAGATGCCAATTTCGATGATGCGATCGCCCATAGCGGCGCTGGCGCCGGTGGTTTCGACATCGACCGCCGCGATGGGAATCGTGGCCAGGGATTGGACCAGGGAAAAGGGCATTTGGGGTTTCTAATGACGAAATTCGAATGACGAATGACGAAACAATAACCAAATGACGGGATGCTTCATTCGTCATTCGTCATTCGAGCTTCATCATTCGCCCGTACTCGGGGCGCTACATTCTCACCCCGGTAATTGTAGTCTCAAAAACGATGTTGCCGTTGATGATGCCCTGCTCTTTGCAGCAGACGCGGCCATGGCGGTGCCAGAGCAGTTGGCCCAGGATAAAAAAGCGGCACGGAGGGGTAACGGCGGCGCGGAAGCGGCATTCGGTAACACCTCCGAAGCCGATGAACCCCTCCCACCCCAGGAATTTGCGGGTGTAAAAGGAGGCGAGCTGGGCCGCCGCCTCGATCATCAGCACACCGGGGAACAGTGGCCGGCCGGGGATGTGCCCTTCCACCCAGAATTCATCCTCGCGGACATCTTTGTACCCCATGACCCGGTCGTGCTCGCGATCGAAGTAAACGATGGCGTTGAGCATTTCCATCACACCGCGCTGCGGAATGCATTGGCGAATCTCTTCCGGACCGAACAGGACTTTGGACAGGTCCAAGCCGGAGATGTCGAAAAGAATTTGGGGCGGCATCGGGAAAAGGTATGGGGCCGTGACGGTTATAAGCGACGGACACAGGGCGGGCGGGCGAAGCCCCCATCACTTCGCTCGCCTTGGTGCGCGACCAAGCTGAACATGCACAGAACGCAGCGCCTCAGGCGACGCCGGGCTCGGCGTTGCGAATCTCGAGGATGCGCTTGCGGACATCGGTGGCCGCCGCCTTGATCTCTTGCATCTTCTTGCGGACGCGCATCCCCGCGGCCTTGTTGCCGCCCACCGCCTTGTTCATGTCGTCCTCAACCTCGGCGATGAGCCGCTTGAGCGTCTCATATTCCTGCATCAAAACCTCCATAGGTCAATCGATAAGGGGAAAACTCTAATGAGCAGGCTCTTGAGTGTCAATCGAGCCTTGGCGGACGAAGCGGTGGAAAGCATCGATGATCTTGCGCGTCACCGGACCGGGCTGGCCCCTGCCGATGACCCGGCCGTCGATCCGCGTGACCGGAATGACCTCGGCGCCGGTCCCCGTGAGGAAACACTCATCGGCGATATACAGGTCGTGTCGCTGGATCGTCTTCTCGGCGCAACGGATGGACAGCTTCTGGCATAACTGGATGATGACCTTGCGCGTGACGCCTTCAAGGATTCCATCGGCGGTGCCGGGGGTGAGCACCTGTCCATCCTGCACGATGAAGATGTTGTCGGCGGTGCATTCGGCGACGTTGCCTTCCTGATTGAGCATCAACGCCTCGGGCACATTGGCATCGGCGGCCTCGATCTTGGCCAGAATATTGTTCAGATAATTGAGGCTCTTGACCCGCGGCGACAGCGCGTTGGGATGATTTCGCACCACCGAGGCGGTGATGATGGACATGCCGTTGCTATACATTTCCTGCGGATACAGCTCGATGGTGTCGGCGATAATGATGACCGATGGTGTCGGGCATTTATTGGGATTAAGGCCCAGGTATCCCACGCCGCGGGTGACCACCAGGCGGATGTAGCAATCGGAAAAGCCGTTGGTGCGCACCGTTTCTTCCATCGCCGATTTGAGCTGCTCGGCGCTGTGCGGGCACTTGAGGCAGATGGCCTTGGCGGAATCGAAAAGCCGGCGCAGGTGGGCTTCGCATTCAAAAATCTTACCGCGGTAAACGCGGATGCCCTCGAAGACACCGTCGCCGTAGAGCAGGCCATGATCGTAGACGCTGATCTTGGCGTCCTCCTTGTTAAAGAACTTGCCGTCGATCCAGACCTGCAATGCCATGAGACAACTCCTGCCCGCACGTTTAGCGGCCGCGTTTACGCGGCGTTCCGTGAAGTCGAAAACTAAACGCCGCGTAAACGCGGCGGCTAAACGTCAGCCGGCTTCAACACACCGTTCTGAAGCACCAGAATCCGATCCGCCTGGCTGGCCAGGGAACGGTCGTGCGTAACCATGATGATCGTCTGGTTGACCTGCTGGTGCAACCGCTCCAGGACGGCCATGATCTGTCGGCCGGTGTCGACATCAAGATTTCCCGTCGGCTCGTCGGCGAAGAGGACGCGCGGGTTGTTCATGAGGGCGCGGGCGATGGCGACGCGTTGGCGCTCCCCCCCGCTAAGCTGCGCCGGCCGGTGGCGAAGGCGCTGGTCCATCCCCAACTCGGCCAATAAGTCCCTGGCATGCGCCTTGATCTGTGCCTTGTCGCGATGGAAACCCAGCCACGATCGCTCGATCATCGCCGCCAGCATGGTGTTCTCCAGCACGTTCAATTCCGGCAGCAAATGGTAGAACTGGAAGACGAATCCGAACTGGCGATTTCGCAGCGCGCTGCGCTGGCCGGATGAGAGGCTGGCGAAGTCACGGCCATCGAAGACGACGGCGCCGCCGTCGTACGCGTCCAGCGCGCCCAGGATATGCAGGAGGGTGCTTTTTCCCGATCCGCTGCGTCCCTCGATGGCGACGAACTCGCCGCTGCGGACGGACAGATCCACATGCCGCAGGATCTGCAGCTGGCTGTCGCCCATGCGAAAACTTTTGCGCAGGCCGCTGGCCTGAAGGATTACCGCTCCCCTTGCGGATGCGGCTTGGGCCGTTTGAAGAGCTGGAGAAGACATAGCTTAATGATGAATGATAAATGATGAATGATGAATAAACACTGATTCATCATTCATCATTTATCATTCATCATTCCCATCTGAGGGCCTCTACCGGGTTCATCCTCGCCGCGCGCAGGGCCGGCACCAGCGCGCCCAGGACCGATGACAGAATGGCCACCGAGATGATCACGATCACATCGTGGCGGTCCATCGTATTGGGGATCGTGTCGAAGACATATGTCTTGGCGTTCCAGATCGTCACGTGCAGATGCACCGACATCCAGTGGTGCAGCTCGTTGATGTTGTGGATGACCAGGTACGCCAACAGCAATCCCATCCCGGCGCCGACGATGCCGATGGTCAGGCCATAGCCCAGAAATATCGCCGCCACCCCGCCGGCGGTGGCGCCGACGCTTTTGATGATGCCGATATCGCGCGTCTTCTCCACCACGATCATGAAGAAGATGCAGAAGATCAGAAAGATCGCCACCACGCTGATGATCGCGAAGAGGATGACCAGCAGGCCTTTTTCATTCTCCACCGCTTTGAGAATCTCGGCCTGCTGCTCATCCCAGGTTTCGGTCGTCACCTCGTCGTAGCCGCTCATGTCGCGCAGGTCCGGATATTTCTGCACGAGGGCGTCGACCACCGCCTGAATTTTCGGTTTGACCACGTGCGGATCGTATCCGGGGTTCAGGCTGATCTGCACCTGGTTGCACCGCGCCGGAATCGTAATCTGCTGGCCGGTGGTCTTGTCGAAAACGGTGTGGGCGCCCATGTCCAGACGTTCCTGCAATACGTTGAATGGCAGATAGACGGTATGCGCATCCACGAGATAAACCTTGGTATGGCTGTCGTCGATGATCCAGCCGGGAATGACGGTGACGCCGCCCATGCCTGATTCGGCATTTTGGACCGAGGGAACGACCGTGAGGTGCACCCATCCGCGGTACAGCACGTCGGGCCGCTCGAACTGGCCCTGATCGTTGCGATCCAGGAAAAGGTTGGAGCCGACGACAATGCCCGTCCATTGGCTCACATCGGTTTTGGAGTTGGGCAGTTCGGAGCGGTAGGTGTCGGGGGAGAGAATCTTGTCCCACGATGGGAAGGTTGCCGCCTTGGCCCGCATTGCATTGGCATCATCGTCCAGGCCCTGCTTCTCAAGCTGATCCGCCTTCCGCCGCAGCACGTCGGGCTGAAGATAAAGGCTCTTGACGAAATCGTTCACCTGCCCAATTTGCCGGATGTCATATCCGACGATCTGCACCAGGTTATGAATTCTGTTGGCGAAATTGATCACGCCGCCGGTGTGCACCTCCGGCGATGCCGCCTTCACCTCGGGCATCCTTTGCAGATCGTCGATCAATTCCTGGTAATGCGCGAACCCGTCCAGGCCCTGCCGGTAGACCACCAGATCACCGACCAGCCCATGATTGGTCTGACGGAACATCCGCAGCCACCCACCCATGACGCTGATGACCACCAACACCATCGCCGTGCAAAGCATGACCGCGATCAGCGACACCCACGCGATGCGGCGTTTGCGGAGGTATTTGAGGATGAGGTGGAGTTTGTACAAATGCGTCAATCGACAAAGGCAATGGCGCTGCGAAGGCTTCGTGAAATGAGTTCGTCGCGCGTCATGTGGTTTCGTTTGGCAAACTTGTCGAATTGTTTGAGCAGATCTTCATCCACTCGCACCCGAATCGTCCGGTGTTTGCCGTTGGAGAGGCGCAATGAATCGACTGAACCTCGCCGCGCTCGTCGCCACCGCAGCCGCTCGGCAGGAGTGAGCGGTCGGGTATCCTCAAACCGAATCGGTTTATCAAATTCCTTCGTCGCCTCGGCGAGCTCACGAGCGGTCATTTTGGTCCAGGCTTTTTTCTTGGATGATCGTTTCATGTTCGGTGGCGCATTATACGCCTGAGCTGGCGTTTTTCATCGCTCTTCAGATCTCGGGCGTGAATAATCATGCCTACTTCTTCTCCCTCTTCGAAGCGAAGCCGCTCCAGTAGTGAGAGCCATTCCAAGTCAACTTCATCGTCTCGCAGGTAGAGAAAAATGACCTGCAAATAGCGTCCATTCTCTGTTTGTCCCCAAACCAATTGTTTGCCGTCCCCTGCACCTCGTGGAAAGGGAGACCGCGCATGCTCGACGACGTATTTGGCTTCGATATCCTGGACTCCATGCTTGCCGATGTGCTGGCGATTTCGTGGATTCCACTGATAAATCATGCACTATGCCTGTGGCTTCATCAGCGGAAACAAGATCACGTCCCGCACGCTCTCCGCGCCGCTGAGCATCATCGTCAGACGATCAACGCCCATCCCCAACCCCCCTGCCGGCGGCATGCCGTATTTCAGGGCGTCTAGGAAATCGTCATCGACTTTCTGCTGCTCCGCCTTGTCGCCAACCTGGTGGGCGAAATGTTCCTGCTGTTTTTCGGGATCGTTCAATTCGCTGTACCCCGGGGCGATCTCGACGCCGTTGATCGCCAGCTCGAACACATCGGCAAAATACGGATCGTCCCTGTTTTCGCGGGCCAGCGGAATGATGACACTGGGAACGTGCGTGACGAAACATGGATCGATCAATGTCGGCTCGATCAGCTTTTCATAGACTTCCTGCAGCTGCTCCGCAGGTGTCAGGTTCTGCATCCGCTGGATCAACTCCTGGACCTGTTTTTCGACCAAGTTATCGATTTGAATTTCAAAGTGTTCGTCGATCAGCGTTTCACCCGCCGCCTCTGATGCCTCCCGCTGCGCACGCAACGAATGCGATGCGACGCGACGGATCGCATCGTAAATTCGCATGGCAATATTCCCGTCTGCATCGATGGCTTGTTCCAGCGGCCTCTTGTCGAATCTCCACCCTATTCTTTCTTCCACCAGTTCGCACATCCGAGCTCGTCGCCAGGGTCGCTTCAAATTGATCTTCCTCCCGTTGGCATGTGTGATCTCCAGCGTCCCCAGCACGTTCTGCGCCACCGTGGTGATCATTTCCTCGATCAAATCCGCCATCGTCTCCCAGCTTCCGAATGCCTCGTAAATCTCCAGCATCGTGAACTCGGGATTGTGCCGCGGGCTGATGCCTTCGTTGCGGAAGTTGCGGTTCAGCTCGAAGATTTTCGTGAACCCGCCGACCAGCAGGCGCTTCAAAAACAGCTCCGGCGCGATCCGCATGTAAAGCGGGATGTCCAGCGCGTTGTGATGCGTGACAAACGGCTTGGCCGCCGCCCCCCCCGCCAGCGTCTGCATCATCGGCGTCTCGACTTCCACGAAACCCTTGCCGCTCAGAAATCGGCGAATCTCCGCGACGATCTGAATTCGCAGCTTCATCAGCCGCATGACATCCGGATTCGCCCACAGATCGACATAGCGCTGCCGATAGCGCAGCTCCACATCCTCCAACCCCTCCCACTTGGCCGGCGGGGGCAACAGGGCCTTGGCCGCCATCGTGATCTGATCGGCCCAGATCGTCGTCTCGCCCTTGTTCGTCTGCCCCAGTTTCCCCGAGACGACCAGCAGATCGCCTAAATCAAGCAGATCGCGCACCTGCCAGTCGCGCTCTGACAGTCGTTTTTTATCCAGCGCCGCCTGCAGATCGCCGCTCTCGTCGCGGAGGGTAAGGAAGGTGAGCTTGCCCATGTCGCGCTTGAGCACGACACGCCCCGCGCCGACGACATCCGGCCCGCCGTCGTGGCCCATCTCCGGCTTGTACATCTCCTTGATCGTCTTCAAAGGTTGCACGCCAGTCGTGGCCTGTCCGTAAGGATCGATCCCCAGCTCGCGCAGCTTGTCCCGCTTCTGCCGCCGCTCCTGCTCGTAATGACCGCTCGATTCCATGATCTTTGGCGAAACGGCTGATCTTACGGAGCATCGGTAAAAAATGAAAACCCGGCGCCGGTAAGTATGAACGGGTTGCCGCGCCGATTCATTTAGCCGCGGTGCTTGCACCGCGCGTTCCCGGCCATATCAACGGACAACGCGCGGTGCAAGCACCGCGGCTAAACCGGGGGGGACAGCAACGATTCCAACATCTTGACGCGCGCGCGGGCAGCGGGGACGATCACCGAATTGTCTCAAGGAGCATCCCCGTGATGAAATTGTCGGCGTTCGCCGATGAAATCTCGCCCGATCTGGACGAGCAGATCAAAAGCTGCAAAGAAAATGCCGTCACCCATATCGAGCTGCGCGGCGTCGATAACAAGAATGTCCTGGATTTCGATAAGCCGCTGCGAAATCGAATCAAGTCGGCGCTGGCCGACAATGGCATGGGCGTCATCGGCATCGCATCGCCCATCGGTAAGGTGAAGATCAACGATCCCTGGGAGCCGCATTTTGAGCGATTCAAGATCGCTGTGGAATTGGCCGAGTTCTTCGCCGCCCCGTTCATCCGCATCTTCAGCTATTACCCGCCTGAAAAGGGGCAGGACATGGCCCCCTACCGCGACGAGGTGCTTCGACGCATGCGCGCCAAAGTGGATTATGTGAAGAATCGCAACCTCATCCTGGTCCACGAAAACGAGAAGGACATCTATGGCGAGAAAGGCAAAACCTGCCTGGATCTGCTCACGAGCATCGAATCGCCAAAACTCAGGCTGGCATTTGATTTCGCCAACTTCGTGCAGGCGAAGGAGCGCCCGCTGGAAATCTGGCCTTCACTCAAGCCGTACAGCGTGCATATCCACATCAAGGATGCGCGCATGGCGGATGGTTCGGTCGTCCCCGCCGGGCAGGGAGACGGGCAGGTCGAACCCATCCTGGTCGATCTGCACAAGAGCGGCTACGACGGATTCCTCAGCCTGGAGCCACATCTGAAAGTGGCGGGACATTCCGGTGGCTTTACCGGCCCGGTGCTCTTCAAGCAGGCGGCCGATGCGCTCAAGGCACTGTGCCGCAAGAATAAGATTCCTCTGGCCGGGATGAATGGGTGATTGGTGCGTGGTACCACGCATCCATCACCAATCACCATCTTCCAATGGCTCTGAAAAATCCCACTTCGACCGATCCATCGCTATGGCCCGCGTCACCACCGGTGCTGCGCAATGTGGCGATGCCACGGCGGCTTCTGGTGCCGCTGTCGGGCCCGGGCGCTGCGGCGCCGGCGGCGAAATCACCCGGCGCTTCGGTCCGCCGCGGTGAATCACTCATCGAGATTACCTCCGAATCTTCCCATGCCCCGCTCGCCCCCGCCGATGGAACGCTTGGATCGATCCAGCAGGTTCGCCTGACCAGCGGCCGCACCGTCGATGCGATCGAGCTGCTCGTCGACGCCGAGCCAACGCCCAAGGCCACTCCGATCCAACTGGATCCACCCAAACAGACCGACGAGCGCCGCGCCGGTCTGGTGCCGTGGATCAATTATCTTCGCCACGCCGGCCTCTGGGCCGATCGGCATTCCAGCCCCGATCTGATCGGACAGCTCAACCAGGCCGTTTCGCGGCCCGTCGAAACGCTGATCTGCAGCGTGCTGGACACCGATTCGGGATCGCGCCTCAACGCGGCACTTGCGGCGGGCCAGGCCGATCAAGTCGCCAAAGGCGCCGCCTTGCTGGGACAAATCTGCTCGGCGCGCCGCGCCATCATCGTCATCGAAGGGTATGCCAGCCCCGCATGGGCGGTGCCGATCCGCGAGGCGGCGCAGCGCAACGGCCTGGGGGTCATCGATGTCATCAATGAATACCCCCAATCCGATCCGACGCTGATGCTCTTTAGCCTGCGTCGCCGTCGCCTGCGCCCCGGCCAATTGCCGACGACCCAGGGTGTGCTGCTTTTGGACGCCGCGGCGGCGCTGGCGGTGGGACGCCTGGCCACAGGGCAACCTGCACTCTCCACGCCACTGGCGATTCACGATCACTTCCATCGCCGCGCGCATTTCCTGGAAGTGCCCATCGGCATGGCGCTGGGCGATCTGCTGGATGAGCTGGGAATTGCCACCGATTCGGCGATGCTGCGCGGCGGCGATCTGCTGCGCGATCTGCAACTGACGCGCGAGTCCGTCATCGGCGGCGCGGAGCTGGCGATCCACGTCACCGCCGCCGAGCCGCCGCTCAATCCCGATCCCTGCATGCGCTGCGGCTGGTGCCTGGACGCCTGTCCCACGCTGCTGCACCCGGCCGTGGTGCTGGAGGCGGCGCAGCGCAACGATTCAGCGATGGCTCGTCGCGCGGGGATCGATTCGTGCATCGAATGCGGGTTGTGCTCGTATGTCTGCCCTTCCCGACTGCCACTGCTGGGCTCGATCCGGCGCATGCGATCGCAGTTGTCGGCCGGCAAGATGCTCACGCCGCTTAAGCGGTAGCGTTTTGCCGCCGCGCGATTTAACCTGAGCGCAATGTCCCAAGCCGCTTCCGCCGCACCGCTTTCATCCGGCACACCGCGCAAGGCCCCTATCGCCGCGCCCACGCCGCTGCACAGCCGCATCCACGTGCGCACCTACCTCGCGCTGCAATTGGTCGGCGCGGCGTTCCCATTGGCGGGTGGATTCCTGGTCTTCGGCTGGCGTGCCGTGGGCGTCACCGCGGTCGTCGTCTTCACCGCACTGGCCACCGCCATCTTCTTCCAGCGCATCGGCTGGCGCGGACGGCAGGTGAAGCTGATCCATGTCTTCTGGCTGGCAATTCTCGTGAGCCTCATGCTGCCCGCGCATCTGTTCGCCTGGGGCGCGCTCGATGGCCGCATCGTCTGGCCGCTGCTGCCGGCCGCGGGGATTACGCTGACGATGCTTAGCTGGCTGCTCGGCGGCCTCGGCGGGCAGCGCGTCTCGCCCGCCGTGGTGACCGTGTTGATCCTCTTCGCCCTGTTCCACGGCCTGCTGACGCCACGCTATGTCCTGCGCGCCGACCGCCTCTTCTGGGGAGATCTGCTGCGCGCCGATCCCACGCCACGGGATTCGGGCAGCCCGTGGCTTTCACGCTGGGCTGGCTCGCCCTATGACTCCACGCAGACCGACCCCACCGGCGACGTGCTGCTGGCATACACTTCCTCCCAGCAACGCCCCGATCGCGCGTCGCTGACCATGCAGATGCTCATCCGCGACCGCATGCCCCCGCTGGAAAACCTGATCATCGCCGGCCAGAGCAGCGCCATCGGCAGCGCCAGCGCTGCCGCCGTGATCCTCGGCGGACTGTTCCTCCTGCATCGCGGGCTGATCGATTTCCGCATCCCGCTGTTCGGTACACTTTCCGCCATGGCCGCGCTGCTGATCCTCCCGGTTCCCATCATCATCACCAACACGACCACCGACTGGCACTGGCTGGCTTTCCGCGACCATTATCTTGGCTGGGCCCTCGACCTGACGTTGGTGAACTACGAAATCCTCGCCTCGCCGCTGCTCTTGACGCTCTTTTATTTAGCCAACACCCCCGGCCTGCGACCCCTGACGCACCGCGGCCGCTCGATCTTCGCGATCGCATTGGGCATCGTCTCGGCCATCTTCATGCTCTACGCCTCCGCCGCCGTCGGCCCCTACATCGCCCTGCTCGCCGTCAGCCTGGCGACCCCGACGCTGGATCGATTGATCCATCCGCGCACGCTGGTATGAGCTTCCAAAATTCGCCCGGATTCTGCGTTGCTGGAAGTGTCCGTTTTATGAAATGTCCCTGAACGCGGCGCAATAATGGGGGACTTTCGATACTACGCTCGATCAAGAGAAGCGGCCGTTGAGTCGGCGCTGGTGCTTCTGTGTATAATCGTGTGGGCCGACTTGCCCAGAGGTCCGCACGTCATGGATTTTAAAACGCTCTTCAAAACGGCCGTCGACAATGGCGCTTCCGACATCCACCTCCTGGGTGGACGCAAGGCCACGCTTCGCATGCACGGCACCCTCGTCCGGGTGGACGCGCCGCCGATCAGCTCGCAGGAACTGTTCGCTCAGATCACCGGGATGCTGCCCACCCAGCTTGGGACCAATCTTGCCGCCAGTGCGACAAAGGGGATCGATTTTTCGTTCACCGATCCCGCCGCCGGGCGCTTCCGTTGCAGCGCGTTCTATGCGCTGGGCCAGCCCGGCCTGTCCATGCGGGCGGTTCGCGCGGTCATCCCTTCCATCGAAGAGCTGCACCTGCCCACAACGATCATGGACATCGCGCTCTCCCAGCGCGGGTTGACCCTGGTGACCGGAACCACCGGAAGCGGCAAGAGCACGACGCAGGCGGCCATGCTCGACCTGATCAACAACAATTACGATGTGAAAGTGATTACCGTCGAGGACCCGATCGAGTTCCTCCACACCGACAAGCGGGCGCTGATTACCCAGATCGAAGTCGGCGTGGACAGCGTTTCGTTCGACCAGGCACTGCGCCAGGCATTACGGCAGGATCCGGATGTCATCCTGATCGGCGAGCTTCGCGACGTGGACACCCTCCGAGTGGCGCTGCGCGCCGCCGACACGGGGCACCAGGTCTTCGCCACTGTCCACGCCTCCCGTGCCGCCCAGACGATCGAGCGCATCATCGCCATGTTCCCACCCGCCGAGCACAAACTCCTGCTCGCGCAGTTGGCGCACTCGCTGGAGGCGATCATCTCGCAGCGTCTGGTGGTCATGCGTGCCGGTGGCCGCCGTCCCGCGGTGGAAATCCTGCGCGGTGGGCCGGTCACCGAGAAATTCATCCTCGAAGACAAGCTCGCGGAGCTGACCGCCTACATTGAAACCGGCGACAGCGGTATGCAGACTTTCGACCAGCACCTGTTGCAGATGTTCAATCACCAGCTGATCGCCGGCCGCGAAGCGCTCAAACACGCCAATCGCCCCGAAGCGCTGGCGACCGCGATGCGCGGCATCCGCTTCGTCAATCGGGCCGAGAACAAGGCTCTTCCCACTACTTGAGGCATCGTCATGAGCCAGCCCCCCCAACCCGACCCCATCACGCCCGACCCCATCACGATAGAGAAGCGCGGCACAATACTCATCGTGACGCCGCAGATGAGTACGATCGAAGACGATGAACTCGGGACACTGGCCGGAGCGATCGACCAGGCAACAGGTCCGGAAGCCGGGATAAAACTGGTGATCCTCGATTTATCCCGCGTCCGCACCGTGCCAAGCATGGCGCTGGGCCTCTTCGTGCACCTGGCCAACACATGCAAGTCGCGTCAGCAAAAGCTAAAGCTCGCCGCCCTGCAACCGCAGGTTCGCCAAGTCTTCGCCATTACTCAACTGGACCGCGTATTCGTCCTGGCCCCCAGCGTCGAAGTGGCGTTGCAATAGTTTAGCGGCCGCGCTTGCGCGGCGTTTTTTTTGCGAACCATCAACGCCGGGCATGCGCGGCCGCTATATAAACCTCATCCAGACAAAGGGGACATCCAGACAAAGGGGACATCCAGACAAAGGGGACATTCACAATTTCATCCCCCGCCGTCACGGCGCCTTTTCAGGGGGGCGCGCCAGGAAGAGTTGACCGTCCTCTCTCGTAAGCAGCGCCGCATCACCGTCCAGACCGTGCAGGGTGTAGCCCGACAGGACACTCACGCTGGATGTTTCCCGATCATATATGTCCGTCGCGCGCATGGTGATCCGGCCGCCGGCGAAATGGTTCCATGCGATGGCTCGGTTGCTGATCATCACGTCAATGTTCCAGAATTCATCGTGCGTCATTGGCTCGCTTTTCCCGGTGCGCAGGTCGTAGAAGCGAACCTGCGGATTGCCAATCCCAGGTGCTTCGCTCCAGGCCGCTGCCCGCCCATCCGGCGAGACAGAAATTTCCCCAGCCAGAAATGTATTGCCGATCTGTGTGCCGCGGTGTTGCGCCAGGTCATAACGAAACACGCCGCCACCGGATGTCTTGTCAGGGTTGATCCACTGGGCAGCAAACAGGACGGAACTGCCGCAGATCACTGGATTGCCAGCGGTGCGCCCATTTCCGCCTGCAATCCGCGTCTCGCCGCCGCTGGCAATATCGTAAGCGAAAATGGCTCTCGCGCCGCCATAAATACCGCCCGGCTCGGGCCGGACCCAGACGATGATCTTTCCATCGGTTGCCAGATCATTCTCGAATTTGCCGGTGCGCTTGATTTGCGTCACCTTCCCCCGGTCTGTGTCATAAATGCAAAGGTCGACCGAAGGCGGCGCTGCATTCCACACAACAACACCGCCTCCACACGCAAATCCAAAGATTGAAGCCAATTGCGGGATGGGGGTCAGGGTCGCATCAGCAATATTGTAGACAAACAGTTGAGCCGACCTCGACCTCAGGTCACGATTTTGATTCGAATAAACGACATCACCATTGATTATCGATGGAGACACACGCGAATTGGTTATTGTCTTGAGGGCGCGCGTCCGGATGTCATAAAGAAACAGACCGTCTTTGCTGCACCAAAGGACATAGGGATTCTTCCAAATGACCTGCGAGGACTCCGGAACGACCTGGGGCAATTGCGTCACAATCCAGTCACCCGCTTCCGCGTGGCTGGATTGGGGGAACACCAGGATCATGCTCAGGAGCAACGCGCCCGACGTCGCCATCCGCCGCCCGGATCGCGAGATTTTCCCTTCGTCGTCCATGCGCCGCTCGGAAAGTTTCCGGGCCGACACGGCCCGGCTCTTTGGCAAATCAGACCACTACCCCCCCGTGCGTTTGCTTTACAAATTCCGCCCAATCCTAAAAAACTAGGGACAGTCAAAAAACCAGGGACAGTCCTGCCCGATGGCATGGGCCGAAGCCGGCGGCCGATTTTGTGTTCCAGCTTACCCAGAAAACTGTCGCTTGACACCGAACGACCGTTTGACAAGCGCGGCGCAAACGCGAATTATCCCGGCGGCACTATGTCCCGGCTGAGCTCCGTCTCCCAGTTCAGACCGCGCGACAGCTATGCCCACGTTGCCTGATCGAGCAAGTCCGGCGTATCTTTTCCACCGCAAAGGGTGCAAATCCTCTTCCCTTGTTTAAAGTGCATTCAATATCAACGCCGTTCAATCGAAACTGAACGGCAATGTCAGAATGTTGTGCGGAGATGGGAAATCCTATCACTCGCCTCGGGATTGTAGGAATATCCCGATAAACTTTGGCCGCCACACTATTTGCATGGCGGGCGCGGTGGAATCTCAGTTCGAACCTTGCGCCAAAAAATCTTATGAAGGTTCCTTCTGGGAACGATGCTGGTCGCACCTTCCACTGGCTTGAAACCACCACGCGACCAATCCGAACCAACCGAATCTATAATGCCCGACCATGCAACAACCGGCGATGATCGACAATGGGAATGCACCGGGCGACGGTCTGCTCAAGGCATTTCTTTGCGATCGCGACGTGGCCTGTCCGCAGTGCGACTATAACCTTCGCAACCTGCATGGCTCGCGCTGCCCGGAATGCGGGGAAGAGCTGGTGCTGGGTGTGAATCTGGTTGAGCCGCGGCAGAAGCTTCTAATCGCGGGGCTGATCGGACTGGCGGCCGGGGTGGGGTTCAATGGGCTGCTGATGATTTACCTGGGCATCCAGATGCTAGAGCGTCACTGGGGGGGCGGCTACGATACGTTCCTTCTCGTCAACGGTGTGGGCGTGGCGGTCGAAGGCGCGGCACTGGGCGTGTGGCTTTATCAATGGCGTCGGATTCGCCGGGCGCCGCGCGGCGTGAGAACTTCATTGATGCTCGCGTGCTGGGGGCTGACGCTGGCGAATTTTGTTATTTTTTCGCTGACGATCTGATGAATGGGAGTCAAGGCGTTTAAGGTTGATTTGACACTCCGGTCGTCGCCGGGGACGCGGGGGGCTTGATCCAGTATTGCAGGTTGCGGATTTTGATTTCGTTACGGCTTCCGCCGGTGCGCGAGTAAAGGCCGACTTTGAAGTAATAGGAACGCTGGTACTTGGCGGCCAGATCGCCGGCCAACTGGTTGTCGATAAAGACCTTGATCGAGCCGGGGCCGGTTTTGCTGGTGTCGTGGATGACTTTCCAGTTGAACCATTTGCCGGTCATGTTCTGGCCGAGGACTGGCTTGCCGCCGATTTGAGTGATGCTGGAATCTTTCTGGCAGAGGATCATGCACATCGGTCCGGTGCCGAAGACCTGCGTGATGCACGCGAACGTGCCGGGGACGATAAACAAGTCGCAATCCATCGCGTGGATGCCGGTGTTGGGTTTATAGGAATCGAGCAGGCGGAATTCTGTGCGCGGGTTGGTGCGGTTGCCATTGCCCAGGTGCGGCTTGTCGGTCATCAGGACCCACAAATCGAACGTGTCGGTGATCGGGTCGAAACTGGCTCGGTCGGACAATTTCAGATCGTAGGGGTGTTGGATTTCATAGTGCAGCGGCCGCATGACAAAGCCGGCGAGCAGCGGGCTTCTGTCGGACTGGGTGGTGGCGGGGAATTGGGGGGAGTCATCGTGCATGCCCTCATCGGCGGCCGGGGATTGCCCAGGCAGATCGATAGCGATGGCCAGGATCGAGATCAGAAACGTACAGAGCGCGTATTTCATATCGATCAGTAGTGAACGGCAAAATTTTCGTTGATCGGATTGCAATTTGTTGGGGAAAGCGTATATTAGCCCGCTCCTGGACGGAGGTACTGCCATGATTCGACTCAATCCGCACAACTTCATGTCGTCGATGACGTGCGTCATCGGTGAGCGGACCAGTCGGCAGGCAGTATGACGCTGCATTTCCCGGCCCGCTCACAAAGCTGAGCGGGCGATTCGCATTTTCAAGTCGATTTCTTCCCGCCGGCTTCTTGAGCCTGAGGCTTTTTCGTCGTTTTGACGAGGCGATGTCATGCAAGGATCGCAGAATAATTTCCGAACGCTATGGAACCTCATGGCAGGACAGCGGCGGCGGTATCTGACCGCGCTGGCGGCGATGTTCTGCGGCGTGGCGCTGCTCTACATCACGCCGCTGATCACGCGCGGGGCGATCGATGGTGTGATCGATCAGCATAACACCTCGAGCATCTCGACGGCGGCGCGCATCGTCGCCGGCTACCGCCAGCACTGGGGCGTCGGCACGGCGCTGCTGCTGGTGGCGGCGGCGCTGGTCGTCGTCACATCCGCCGCCGCGGGATTCATGATGTTACAGGGGCGGCTCTCCGGGCTGGCCAGCGAGACGATCGTGCGCCGGCTGCGCGACCGTTTGTATGCGCATCTTCAGCACCTGCCGGCTTCCTGGCACGACAAGGTGCAGACCGGCGACATCGTGCAGCGCTGTACCAGCGACGTGGATACCGTGCGCCTGTTTTACCGGGAGCAGGTGATCGAGATCGTGCGCTCCACGTCGCGAATCCTGCTGGGTGTGCCGATCCTCCTGTGGATTGATTGGAAGATGGCGCTGATCGCCACCGCTGTGATGCCCGTGATCATCGCCTTCGCGATCATCTTCTTCCGGCGCGTGCAGGGATCGTTCAAGAAAGCGGACGAAGCCGAGGGCGTGATGACCGCCGCGCTGCAGGAAAACCTGACGGGCATCCGCGTGGTGCGGGCGTTCGCGCGGCAGGAATTCGAGATCGAGCGCTTCGAGCAGAAGAACGCGGCGTATCGCGATCGGCAGTGGTGGCTGTTCCGCGTGATGGCGCTCTACTGGTCCACATCGGACATGATGTGCTTCCTGCAGTTCGCCGCCATCGTGTTCGCCGGGGCATGGCGGGCATCGGTGGGCACCATGACCATCGGCACGATGATCGCCTTCGTGTCGTACGCGCAGATGTTCATCTGGCCGATCCGCGAAGTCGGGCGCGTGCTGACGGAATTGGGTAAGACGCTGGTTTCGATCGGTCGGATTCGGGAGATCCTGGAAACCGCGGAGGAGGCAGCGCCTGTGCATCCGATCCGGCCAGGCGGGCGCGTGCGCGGAGATATCGAGCTGCGACATGTCAGCTTCGGGCATGGCGATAAGCCGGTTTTGCGGGATATTTCGCTCTCGATCCCGGCCGGGACGACGCTGGCGCTTCTGGGCCCATCCGGGTGCGGGAAGACGACGCTGGTGAACCTGCTGCTGCGGATTTACGACCACGATCAGGGAACGATCACGCTGGACGGGATCGAACTGCGATCGCTGGACCGCAAGTATGTCCGTAGCCAGTTCGCGGCGGTGCTGCAGGAGCCGTTTTTATATTCCAAGACGCTGCGGGAAAACATCAAGCTGGGCCGACATACGGCGCTGGACGAGGAAATGATCGTGGCGGCGCAGACCGCTGCGATTCACGATTCGATCGAAGCATTCGACAACAAGTATGACACGATTGTGGGAGAGCGCGGCGTGACGCTTTCAGGCGGACAGCGGCAACGCACCGCTATCGCCCGGGCGATCCTCAAGAACGCACCCATCGTCATCCTCGACGATGCCCTCAGCGCCGTGGATACCGGGACGGAGCTGGCGATCCTGGACCAATTGCGCGGCCGGCGCGGCCAGCAGACGACGATCCTCATTGCCCACCGCCTCTCCACGCTGATGCACGCCGACCAGATCGCGGTGATGGAGAAGGGTCGAATTGTGCAACTGGGAACGCACGAGCAGCTTGCCGAGGAGGATGGGCTGTATCGGCGGCTCTGGCAGATTCAGGGCGCGCTGGCGGAGGACCTGCGCGCGGAGTTGGTGGGGGAGACGGGGACAGCGCGAGTGTCCGCGGCTTCAGTGGAGGAATAAATCATGGCCGCTACAACCATGGAAGAAGATGTTTTCACCGGCAAAATGAATTTTGCACTGTGGCGCAAGATGCTGCGGTTCGCGCTGCCGCATCGACGAAAGATTCTGGCGGTGATGGCGCTGGGGTCGGCGGTATCACTGTGCGATATCTCGCTCCCGCTGCTGACGGGCCGCATCGTCGATGCCGTCTCGCTGCGCGGGCCGGGAGCACATCTGGGCGGATACATGCTGATCTACGGCGGGGTCATCGTCGGATTTGTCGCGTGCATCTTCAGCTTTATCATGATCGCCGGGGCGATTACAGTCGGCGTCAGTTATGACATTCGCGAAACCTGCTTCGCCAAACTGCAGCGGCTGCCGTTCTCGTATTACGATCGCAAGGCGGTGGGCTGGCTGATGGCGCGGATGACCAGCGATTGCTCGAACCTGTCGCGCATCATGGCGTGGGCGATGCTGGATCTGTCGTGGGGCACATCCGTGCTGTGCGGGATCACGATCATGATGGCGCTATTGGCGTGGCGGCTGGCGCTGGTGGTGATCGCGATCGCGCCGATCCTGGCGCTGATCAGCCGGTATTTCCAGGTACGGTTGCTCAAAACCTCGCGCGCCCTGCGAAAGGCCAACTCGCAGACGACGGCGGCGTTCAACGAGGGGATTGTCGGCGTGCGCACGAGCAAGTCGATGGTGCGCGAACAGCGCAACGCGGAAGAATTTTCGCAGCTCAGCGGGACGATGTTCACGCATGCGGTGCGGAACGCATTTTATGCCGCCACCTTCTGGCCGATGATGCTGTCGGTCTGCGGGCTGGGGACGGCGCTGGCGTTGCGCTTCGGAGGGTTGGGCGTCCTTCATGGCGCCATGACGCTGGGGGCGCTGGCAACGTTTTTGCAGATCGTCTTCTTCATCCAGTTCCCGGTGCAGGAATTAACCAACGCGATCACGCAGATCCAGGCCGCGCAGGCGTCGGCCGAGCGGATTCAGAGCTTGCTGGATGAGGATGTCGAAATCGAAGATACCCCCGCGGTAATCCAGCGAATCCATCAATACCGGACGGCGGGCGAGGATGGGAAGCTGGCGATCGACGGGATGGATCGTCGGATCGGGTCGATCGAATTCCGCGATGTCGGATTCGCATATAAATCCGGGCAGACGGTGCTCAGCGAATTCAACCTGCGCGTGGACGCCGGCGAATCAATCGCGCTGGTCGGGCCGACCGGCGGTGGCAAGACGACGATCGTCGGCCTGGCGTGCCGGTTTTACGAACCGACTTCGGGACAGATCCTGATCAACGGCGTCGATTACCGGGAGCGGTCGCTGCACTGGCTGCAGTCGAGCCTGGGCATCGTGCTGCAGCAGCCACACCTGTTCAGCGGGACGGTGCGGCAGAACATCCGATATGGCCGGCTGGATGCGACCGACGAGCAAGTCACGGCGGCGGCGAAGCTGGCGGATGCGCATGAGTTCATCACGGCGCTGAAGGACGGATACGACACGCCGGTCGGCGAAGGAGGAAATCAACTCTCCACCGGGCAGAAGCAGTTGATCGCGCTGGCGCGGGCGATTATCGCCGACCCGCAAATATTCGTCATGGACGAGGCGACCAGCTCGGTGGATACGCAGACAGAGCGCGCCATCCAGGCGGCCATCGATCGGATTCTGCGAAACAGGATCAGCTTCGTGATCGCGCATCGGCTCTCGACGATCAGATCGGCCAGCCGGATATTGGTGGTCGACGGCGGGCGGATCATCGAGGAAGGCGACCACCACAGCCTGATCCGCCGCGGCGGGCATTATCGGGATTTGTACACCAACCAGTTCACGCACGAGCGAGAAGACGCGATGTTGGAAGTGGGGCCGAGCATCGCTGGGTCGTAACGGTTTGATATTTAGTTTTCGCTTGCCGGCAACCTGCCCAGGCGAAAGCGCGCATCTTTGAATCCGGGCGATAATGTGAGGGTACGTTCATACTCGGCTTTTGCGCCGGGCAGATCGTGCGCTAATTCCAATGCGATGGCCAGATAGTAATGGGCGCCGGGGTCGTCAGGGTGCCGGGCGATGGAGTTGCGGAAATCGGCGATGGCGCCAGGGATGTCGTTGCGGGCGGCGCGGAGTTTGCCCCGCTGTAGATACGCTTCGGCGGCGAAGGGGGGGTAGGCAGTGATCGCGTAGGTGTAGATATCGAAGGCGGCGGGCCAGTCCTTGGTCTCCAGCAGCGACTGGCCCAGATGATCCCAGGCCAGGTAATTATCCGGCTGCGCCTGGATCGATCGGCGGAATGCGCCGGCGGCCTGGCTGGCGCAGGCAATGGCGGCGGGTGAACCTTCGGGCTGGGCGTAACCGGCGTCGCTGAGGGCGATGCCGTAATCGAACAGGGCGCGCGGATTGTTCGGACGCGCGGCAACGGCATCGGCCATGATGTCGATGGCGTTGGCGTAGAGGCGATTGCGCTGCCAGGTCAATGTTCCGAGAATAATCACAATGGCGCAGGCGCTCGCAATCGCGGCGATTCGGCCGGGTCTCCAGCGCCGCAGGATCATCCATCCCCCGACCACGATCAGCGCGGTGATGCTCATCAGCGGCAGATACATCCGCCGTTCGGCGGCGATCTCCGAAGGCAACGGCACGAAGCTGGAGGAAGGTGAAAGAATCACGAGGACCCAGGCACCCAGAAATCCCAGTCGGGGTTTTCGCCATAGGGCGACGATCACGGCAGCGCCCAGAAGAATCACCAGCCAGCCCCCCCACCCCACATCCGCCCAGGTCCGTGCAACGGGCCAGTCGTAGTAATCCAGAGCCAGATGCCGCGGCCAGAACGCCAGCAAAAAATAGTGGGCGATGACGTTCAATTCGGTACGGGCGTATTGCAGGGGCGAGATTCCGATGTGAAATCCGATTGTCGGCGATCGTCGCTCGCCGAACACGACATACGCGCCAATGAGCCACGTGCCGGCCAACCCGGCATAAAGCCAGTGGCGCAGGCGCAGCGCTTGACGAAACGAGCCGGCCAGGAATGCGCGGTCATAGAGCAGTGCCATGACCGGCGCAGTGACGAGGACTTCCTTGGTTCCCATGCCCAGTGCGCAGCAAAGGACGGCGATGGTGCTCCACATCGCCGCACGACCTTCGGCGGCACGGATCAGGCAATAGATGACGGCGAGGTAGAAGAGCGCCGCCAGTGATTCGGATCTCTGCACGACGTACGTAACCGCTTCGGTGTTGAGCGGATGGACGATCCAGATCGCGGCCACCGCCGTGGCCAGCGGCACGTTTCTGATGGTCTTGAGGACAATCGCATACAGAAGAAGACCAACCAGCAGATGAATAATCAGGTTCACCGCGTGATAGCTTTCGACATTCAGTTTTCCGATCAGGTAGTTCAGTTTGAACGTAAGGATCAGGACGGGCCGTGCGGAAATGGCATCGGGCAAGGCGCCGGGCGCTCGGCCGGCGAAAAGCCCGCGAATCTGCGGGTTGTCGCGCAGCGCGGCGATGTCGTCGAAGATGAAGGGCCCGTGGAAACTGTCGGAATAAACCAGGAAACCGAGCGCGAGGATCAGAAGAGGCGGAAGGTTTGGTCGCATCGAGTCATGTGTAGTTTAGCCGCCGAGCATGCTCGCCGGCTACACGGTGCACGGCATGAGCCAGTCTGACGTTTATTAATAAACCGCCAGCGATTCCAGGAAATAAATCTATTTGACCGATCGCAACCCCGCCTCGCCCCGCGATTTCGAGTGGGCCTGCCGAAACGGCGCTCTCCGAAACCCGCGAAAACCTTCAGGCGCCCGACCCAATACAGAGGGATCACGTGTTTTCCAAGGACACGGAGCCCCGGAGTATCGGTCACGCGCGGCCGAGCGACCCGGGATCCGTCACCCGCTTTCCGCTGCGCCGATTGCAACGGTCAGATGGAAGCGGCAGGCGCACCCCGGCGATGGGTGCATTTCTTCGGATGAGTCCGCGCCCACGCCGTGGTGCGTCGTCCGTTTTATATGAAACCTAAGCGAAACCGCGCCGCAGCGGCACGCGCGGCTCTTCTGTGCTGCGCCGATCGCAATTTGCGGTAGTGGTTCAGTTTGAAATTGTTTCCTTTATTGACGGGATTGCCCCGCATTCCGGGCAGCGGTCGGGCGTGGCGCGGAGGTCGTAGCCGCAGTTTGGGCAGAACCCGACCTTGCTTTGGCGACCGCGGATGAAGTGTCGAAGCCAAAATACCGGCAGAATCGCCGTGGCCAAAACGACCAGCAAATCGTGAACGACGAAAGTTGTGTCGTCGCGGATATTGCCTGATGCATCCAGTCCGTGGGTGTGGTTGAGCCAGAGCCACCTTGTGATAGGCCCAGCGGGCTTTACCGCACGACGTGCTGCCGAAACCCGCGAATATGTCATCGTATAGTCCGACCAAACAACCCCATCAGCGTCATATGTCGCGGGGTAGACGGTTACGGACCTCTCAAAACCCAACCGATCATGGCCCGAAAAAAACACAATGTAGAAGTGCCGATGGATTTTTCTGTCATGGTAGGAACGCTGAAAGCCTTCTGATGTAAACAGGCCTCGGATCATGATCACAGATGAGGCGGCAAACAAGAGAAGCGAAATGGCTGCTGTTCCGTTGAACAGCCATCGGCGGAAGCGTTTCATTCGCGGGGATTCTACCGGGTTCAGTCGATCAGCTTCAACAAGTCCTCGATTTCCCAAACGTAATCGCACAGGCCAGCTTCGATTGCCGGGGTGACACGGATCCGCTCATGCAGCTTGCAAACATTTTAGTGGATGACGAAAAGCGCGAAGGCGTGCATGTGGTTTTCGATTTTCTTTGAGAAGGCGTTCGTCAGCCGGGTAAATCGGTGGTGGCGACGATGGCCTGGCGGATCAACTGCTCGGCGCACGGCGCCGCTCCCAGTTGCGCCGCGCGGCGTTGCGGGGGAACGCCGGGCAAGCCCGACCGCTAAACGTGAAACTGACCGACTACCCACGCGACGCTGGTGATCAACCTACTTCGCCAGCACCTTACTGATCGTGAAAATCGGCAGCATCAGCGCCAGGGCGACGGTGCCGATGATGGCGCCCATGATCACGATCATGATCGGCTCGATGTAGCGGGTCAGGTCGGCGATGTTTTCCTTGAGCTCGTTTTCCTCGAAGCCGGCGACCTGCTCCATGACCTGCGCCAGCTTGCCGCTCTTCTCGGCACTTTGCAGCATCTGGGCGACCGAGTGCGGAACCAGGGAGCTGTGGAACATCGGCTCGGAAACCTGCTTGCCGATGTGGATCTGCTCGGACACCTCGTTCCAGAGGTCCCGGAAATAGCTGTTGTCACAGAGCGAATGGGCGGTCTTGACACAATCGACCAGGTTGATTCCCGCGTTGGCCATCGTGCCGACCATGCGCAGCCCGCGCGACAGATAAAGCTTACGGAATATCCCACCCAGCAGCGGCACGCGAAGCTGCAAAAAGTGGAACGTCCGTAGCCCCTGCGGCGTCCGCAGCGCGAAGTAGATCGAGCCGCCGACCACCAGAATTGTCAGGATGATCCATGGCCACTGCCCGACGATGAAACCGCTGATGGCCATGAGGAACTTGGTGGGCCCGGGCAGCGCCGCCTGTTTCTGCGCGTAAATCGCAGTGAAGCGCGGCATCACGAAGGCCAGCAGGAACGTCGTCGTGCTGATGGCGAACAGCAGCATGATGCCGGGATACGTCAGCGCCCCGCGAACGCGGCGGATGGATTGGTATTCATCGCGCAGATACTCGGTGCCGCGGTGCAGCAGCTTGGCCATCATTCCGCTTTTCTCGCTGGCGGACATCAGTGCGACGAACAGGCGTGGGAAGGCGCGGGGATAGCGCTGCAGGGCGGTGCTGAAATCGCTGCCAGCCTGCACCTGCGCGCTGATGTCCCGCACGATCTGCTTGACGTTGGGCTTTTGGGCCTGACTGGCAATGGATTCCAGCGCGTCGGAGACAGTGACGCCGGTCTCGATCATGATCTCCAGTTGCGTCGCAAGCTGGATGAGATCCTTGCGGCTCATGCGCAGCCTGCGCGACGGGCTGGCGGTTTCGTCCGGGGCGTCGGTGGCGGCCTTGATGGAAGTGGGATATTTGCCATCCGCGCGCAACATCTGCGAGACTTCGGCGGCGGTGTTGGCCACCAGGATACCGGTGGCCGGCGCGCCGGAATGATCTCGAGCTGTGTAAGTGAAGGATCGCATGGGTGGTGTGCCTGTGGTCAGGCGGTGACGCGGTAGACCTCGTCGAGGGTGGTGATTCCGGCCTTCACTTTGTCGACGCCGTCGCTGCGAAGCGACTTGGTGCCCATTCCCTTGGCCATGTCACGAATTTCATTGAGGGCTGCCCCCTGGCTGATGCGGTCGATCATGGCGTCATCGGGGACGAGCAGCTCATAAATTCCGATTCGGCCGCTGTAACCGAGGTTGCGGCAGCGCGAGCAGCCTTTGGGTTTGAAGAGTGTTTCAATGTTGCCGGCCACACGGTCGATCTGGCGGCGCTCGTTGGGAGTCGGCTCGTACGGCTCCTTGCAGGCCTGGCAGAGCTTTCGCACCAGTCGCTGCGCCATGACACCGGCGACGGTGGCGCCGACAAGATACGGTTCAATGCCGACGTTGTAGAGTCGCGTGACGGCGCCGGGAGCGTCGTTGGTGTGCAGGGTGCTCAGGACCAGGTGGCCGGTAAGGGCGGCCTGCGTGGCAAGCTTGGCGGTTTCGGTGTCGCGGATTTCGCCGATCATCAGGATATCCGGGTCCTGCCGCAGCAGGGCGCGCAGGGCGGTGGCGAAGGTGAAGCCAGCCTTTTCGTTGACCTGAAACTGGTTGACTCCGCCCAGGGCGTATTCGATCGGGTCCTCAACGGTGCAGATGTTGACGTCGCTGCGGTTGAGCTCCTGGAGGACGGCGTAGAGCGTGGTGCTTTTGCCGCTGCCGGTCGGGCCGGTGACCAGGAGGATTCCGTTGGGCAGATTGATCAGCTTGCGCCAGGCCTTGAGCGTGTCGTAACCGAAGCCCAGCTTCTCGAGGTTAACGGAGGCCTTGTCGTTATCGATGATTCGGATGACGACTTTTTCGCCGCTCTTCCCCGGCATGGTGCTGACGCGCAGGTCGATGGGCCGCTTTTCCATCATGACGTGAATCCCACCGTCCTGCGGAAGCCGCCGCTCGGAGATATCCAGGCCGGCCATGATCTTGATGCGGCTGGCGACGGCGGCGTGCATCTGGAACGGGGGGCGAAGCTTTTCGGTAAGCCGGCCGTCGATGCGGGAGCGGATGCGCAGCACGCCCTCGCCCGGCTCGATGTGCACGTCGCTGGCGCCATCCTTCACGGCGTTGTAGATGACGTAGTTGACCAGCTTGATGACCGGTGAATCCCCCGCGGCCACCTCGAGGTTGGTAATATCCTGAACCGGCGTTTCGATCAGGGTGAACTCTTCGGGACGGACTTCCTCGATGATGTCATCGATGACGAAGACTTTGTCGTTGGGCAGATAAGCCTGCAGCGTGCTGCGGATGTCGCGCGCGGTGGCGGCGACCACCTGCACGGAATAGCCGCTGATCCGCTCCACCTCTTCCAGAAGGAAGACGTTGGCCGGCTCGGGCACCGCGACGGTGAGGACGCCTTCTACCAGATACAGCGGCAGGACCTGGTGTTTCTCCAGGAATTCCTTGGGAAGAACCGAGATGGCCTTGGGATCGGCGATCCTGGGGCTGACGCGGGCATACGGCACACCATACGCCTGGGCCAGCGATTCGACGATCTGGTCTTCGGTGCACAGCCGCATCTCGACGAGGACTTCGCCGAGTAGTTTTTGATGGCCGCTGCGCTTTTGCTCGTCGAGAGCGCGCTCGAGCTGCTCGGGCTGGATGAGGCCTTTGGCCAGGAGGAGCTGGCCGAGAGGTTTTCGCTCTAGCATTGCGACCATGGGAGGCGGCGTCCTTGTTCGGGGTCTCCATGGCTGGCCACTGAAGTGGCAAGCGCGGTTAAGTCCTCTACCTCATCGTTTTCAGGGCTGTGGGCAAATCGGCGGCGCACTCGAGGCGATGATCGAGGCGCGTGATCTCCAGGATCTTGCGGCAGTTTTCGTCCAGGTTGACCAGCTTGAGCTGGCCGAACAGGTCCTCGCAACGGCGCTTCATCCAGATCAAAGTTTCCAGTCCTTCGCTGTCAATGAAGCTGCATTTCTGCAGATCGATGGCGAAATCGACGATGCGACGCTGCTCGATGTGGTCTTCCAGCGCCTTCTTGGCGGCGGCGGCGCTTTCAGAGGTGAGGTCGCCCTGCACCTCCATCACGCAGACCTGGCTGTATTCCTCGCATTTGACGCCCATGCCGGCTCCTTATGCGCTGCGCAGCGTCTGCTGCAGCTCGACCATGTCGCGCAGCTCTGGCACCTGGGTGCGCAACAGCTCGCGGAACTTTTCGGCGCCGATCTTCAGGAACGTCTCGGCCAGCAGTGGATCGAACTGCGTGCCGGAGCAACGCTGAATTTCGGTCAGCGCGACTTCCAGCGGCAGGGCTTTGCGATAAGTGCGGTTGGAGGTCATGGCGTCGAAGCAGTCCGCCAGGCAGATGATCCGGCCCATGACCGGGATGTTCTCACCCGTCAGCCCGCTGGGATAACCCTGGCCATCGAACCGTTCATGGTGGTGCATCACGCCGGGGATGATGTCGCTGATCTGCTTGATATCGCGCAAAATTCGTCCACCGATGGCGGGATGCTTCTTCATGTGCTCGAATTCTTCGGCGGTGAGTTTTCCGGTCTTCTGCAGGACGGCTTCGGGCACACCGATCTTGCCGACATCGTGCAGCAAACCCGCCATGTAAACACGCTCGGCCTGGGCCTCGGAAAGACCTGCTCGCAGCGACAGTTCCTTGGCCAGCACCGCGACGCGCTCGCTATGACCACAGGTATAAGCGTCCTTGGCATCGACGGCACTCGTCAGGCTGTGCAAGAGACCCATCATCAGGCCGTGCACGTCCTCGAAGAGCATCGCGTTTTCGAGATAGATCGCCGACTCGTTGGCGATTGAATTCAGCAGCTTGCTGTCCTGTGAATCAAAATCACCGATGCACTTGTCCATGGCAAAGAAGCAGCCCAGGACGACATCCTGCCGGAGCAGCGGAACCGCCAGCAACTGTTGGGCGAATTCACCCAGCCATGCGAACGTCTTATCCTTCGCCAGGTCGTTGATCAGCAACGGGGATTTGCGCTCGCAGAGGACAGGCATCAGCTCTGCGGCCAGGCGATGCACCGTGCCCGGGGGGAGGCTCAGATGTCCGTAAAGGACCGGCTCCTGGCGATGGGCGTTCTCGCCGTTGAGCGCCACGCCCATCCCCTGCACGCCCATGACTTCCAAAACGTCGAGGCAGGCCTGCTTGAAGAAATCGTTGGCGCCGCGGTTGATCCGCATGCCGCCGCTGATCTGGTAGATCAGGCTCAATTCCTCGTAAGTGTTGGCCAGCTGCCCTGACAGTGAATCCAGCTCGTGCTCGAGTGAATCGAGGCGGACCTGGTCGCGCATCATGCTCAGGAGGAGCCGCGCGTGGCGAACCATGGATTCTTCGTTGTGGTACGGCAGCTCGTCCGCCTGCTGGTTGAGCCAGATTCCATCCAGACCCAGCCGACTGCAGACGCGCACGACCTCCTCCCCGAGCTTGAACGCCGAGGATTTGCCCGCCAGCAGCAGGACCGCCGTAAGCTGGCGGCGATCGACATATGGAAACGCGGCCAGCATCACGCCGGGCAACGTGGTCCAGACCGTCACCGGGGACGTGGGGATGAGTTTCTGAATTTTCTCTTTGAGGCTCGTGTCGGTCGGATCACCGTACTGCAACAGCGGCAGGACATAGCGATGGAAGAACAACCCGGCCGAAGGATCGTGATATGCAATCGAGCCGTCGGGGCGCGCCAATGCCAGAAACAACCCGGCGGGGCGAACCCGCATCGCCAGGTTATCCAACACCATCGGCGCGACGATCGTTTGCTCCCCCGCGCCCATGGATTTGTTCTGTTGAAGCTTCATGACAACGTCCGGACTCGCTCCGCTCAGGCGGCGGCCTCCAATAACACCTCGTTCACCGTGGAAAGCAGTTGACGGGGACTGAACGGCTTGCTCAGCATGCGCAAAATGCCGCTCTGCTCCGTGTCTTTCGGATCAAGCTGATAACCGCGGGCAGTCAACATGATCGCGGGGATCCTGGCGGTCGTCGGGTCCTGCTTAAGCTTCTGGCACAATTCCAGGCCGGAGAGCTGCGGCATGTGATAATCGGTGATCAGCAGATCGGGCCGCTCGCTTTGCGCCATCTCCAGCGCTTCCTGGCCGTCCGAAGCAGTCACGACCTCGTACCCCGCGTTGCGGAGCTTGAGCGAGACCACGTGCAGGATGTGGCTCTCATCGTCGGCGACCAGGATCTTCTTGGCTGGCATTGATCCCTCCGGCTTATTCACAAAGGTCCAGTTCGAAACCGAAACAGCTTCCCTTGCCGACGTGGCTTTCCACGAAGAGTCGTCCGCGATGGACCGTCTCAATAATGTGTTTGACCAGAGACAGCCCCAACCCGGTGCCCTTGGCCATGTGATTGTTGGCCTCGGCCCTATAGAACTTATCGAACACAAACGGCAGGTCCTTCGGTGGAATTCCAACACCTGTATCGCTAATGCGGGCAATAACCTTACGCTTGGATTCGTCCACAATGGTCTGCACCGTAATGGTGCCGTTTTCCGGCGTGTATTTGACCGCGTTGCTGAGCAGATTGAGCACAGCCTGATACAGCATGTCCTTGTCCGCCAGCGTCTGATAAAAAACAGGGGTCAGCTGCTCGACGACGTTGATGTGCTTCATCCGCGCCTGCGGGGCGATGACCTCAGTCGCCTCCTTCAGGATCACCATCAAGCTCTGCGGCTGCTTGTTGATCTGCACCAGCCCCGATTCGATGCGGGAGATGTTCAGGATGTTGTCGATGAGGCGGCTGAGCCGGTTGGCCTCGTTCTGGATCACCTCGTAGAACTCGTGCGTCGTCTTCTCGTCATCGGCTTCGCCATCGATGAGCATCTCCACGTATGCCTTGATGCTGGCCAGCGGCGTGCGCAGCTCGTGGCTGACGCTGGAGACGAAATCGTTTTTCATCTCCGCGACTTCCTTCTCGCGCGTCATGTCGTGCAGGACGACAACCACACCCGCCGGTGCGTCGTTGTTGTCGGCCACCGCCGAAAGCGTGACCTTGAAGATGCGCTCGTCTTTTTCGCCTTTGATGGTGTGCTCGACGATGCGGCGGCCGCTCTTGCTGTTGCTCTGCCGCATATCGCGAATCAGCTCGACCAGCTTCGGGTCCTGCACCATCTGGCTGACTGGCGCGCGGCGCAGGCCGTCCAGCTCGAATTGAAATGTCCGCGCTGCCGACTCGTTGGCCAGCACCAGCTCGTCGAACGTGTCGGTGACCAGCACGGCATCGGAGATGCTGTAGATGATCGCTTCGGCATGCTGTCGCTCGGCGGTCGCGACCTTGAGCTGGATTTCCAGCTCCTTGACGCGCATGAGCGATTCGGAGACCGAATGCTCGGCCGCCTCGACCATGTCGTTGACCGCGTGGATGAGAGGGCGGATCTGCGGGTTATCGGTCTGCAGCGCGTCGAGCCGGCCGTCGCGCGTCATGCGGTCGATGGCTTCGATCAGCAATCTGCAATCGCCGCGCAGGTTGGCGATGGCAAGCAGCCCGCTGCCGGCGCCCAGGATAAACAGGACCGAGCCGAGGATGCCCAGATCCAGTTGTTCATGGCGGCGCAGGGCCTGATGTGCGGCCACGGCGAAGCAGCACAATCCGCCGACCAGAAAGGCCAGCATCAGAACCGACAAAATTCTCCCGCGACGCACGCTGGATCGCTCCTGTTAACGGGCACATGCCGACTGAAGTCGGCATGCCGCGGTGTATGACCGGGCATGCCTCTGCGTATTCACCGGGCAGGCCGACTTCAGTCGGCATGTCGATGTTCGTTTATGCCGCCCCCACTGTTTATTCGTGCAGATTGAGCCGTGCCATAAGCTGTGCGGCCATTTCGTCCCTGGGATCGATGCGCATCGCCTTATTGAAGCACGCCGCCGCTTCGCCGGTACGTCCGAGTTTCTCCAGTGCCACGCCCACCATGCACAGGCTGACCGTGTCATCCGGATCGCGCTGGCTGGCCTTGCAGAAAGCGTCGAGGGCGTCGGCGTTGCGCGCCTGCCGCAAACGCAGATAACCCAGCAGCAGCCACGATTGGCCGTTGTTCGAATCCTGGGCCAGGCTGTGCGCCAGCGCGACATCGGCCGGACGCAGGGCGCCGATCTGCACATCCGCCTTGGCCAGGCTGAGCCACACGCCCGCGGACGAGGGCAACAGTGCCGCCGCCTGCTGCAGGTTCGCCACCGCGTCAGCAGGCCGGCCGATCTGCAGCTGGCATTCGCCCAGCGTCGCCAGCAGATCGGCGCGCTGTGCGTTCTGTTCCTGCTGCATCAGCGACGAGAGAATGTCCGCAGCGTCCTGATATTGCTTGTCGTCGAACAGCGCCATCGCCAGGTGCTCGCGGATGTTCTGATCATCCGCCGCCAGGATGCTGGCGCGGCGAAGCATCTGGACGGCCTCGTCG
>Ga0182024_10001849_pt1 | contig 53319 bp, 52 predicted proteins | sample P32metaG_FD_120480 | JGI IMG/M metagenome (GOLD analysis project Ga0182024, IMG submission 120480) | Permafrost microbial communities from Stordalen Mire, Sweden - P3-2 metaG (Illumina Assembly) | ecosystem: Environmental > Terrestrial > Soil > Wetlands > Permafrost | place: Sweden: Stordalen...
CGGCTGGTAGCCGAGCTGGCCGACCCGTCGCGTGCGGCTCGGGCACGCTCAGCTGTCGTGACGCCGATCGCCACGACGCCGGGGCGCCGAACGGGCGACGCTCGCCCGCCGCAGCGTCCCGCCGCGGTCGGTCGCAGCGCCGTCGCGTCTGGCCTCGGGCGGGGCCAGAACCGTGGGAAGGCCAAGCAGGACACCCAACGGTGCGTCGGAGTAGACCGCAAAGCCGGCCGACAACCGGGCCAACAACACAACCTCGCACGTCCGGCGCAGACAGCCAGATTCGTCGCGTAACATCGTCGCGGCACGTCTGGCCTGAGTTACGTGGGCGTGGATATCGTCACCGGCATGCACGAGCCGCTGGTCGCATTGTTCGAAGACGTGTGGAGCGATGTCATCTCGGTGTGCGACGGACTGACCGACGAACAGTGGGCGCACCCAACTGACTGCCCCGGATGGTCGGTGCAGGACAACGTCGCGCACATGATCGGTACCGAACGCATGCTCGCCGGTGAGCTACCCGGCGCCGGTGAAGACGCCGGCGAAGCTGCGTATGTTCGCAACGACATCGGCAAGGCCAACGAGCGGTGGATCGCGACGTACCGCGACCTGCCGGGAGCTGCGGTGCTGGACGAGTTCCGTTCGGTCACCGCACGCCGACTTGACGTACTGCGCGCCTTGACGCCCGAGGACTGGGACCGCGAGGGCTTCACTCCCGAAGGTCTCGGACCGTACCGGCAGTTCATGGCGATCCGCGTGTTCGACTGCTGGTACCACGACGAAGATGTTCGGGAGGCGCTCGAGCGTCCCGGTTACCTCGAGGGCCCAGTTGCCGACCTGTCCCTGCGGCGCATCCCGCCCAAAGGTTTGCCGTACGTCGTCGCGAAGAAGGCGGGCGCGCCGCCCGGCTCGTCGGTCGTGTTCGACGTGGCAGGCGACCCGCCGATCGTCGCGGCCGTCCACGTCCCGCCCGAGGGGCGAGCGGTGCTCCTCGACCAGGCCCCGCACTCGCCGACCGTGACGATCGAGATGGACCGCCGGACGTTCTCGCGACTCGCCGGAGGGCGGTGGTCCGGCGCTCGTGCTCGTACCGAAGGTTCAGTGCGAGTCGACGGCGACCGGGATCTCGGCGACCGTGTCGTCGACAGCATGGCGTTCACGATCTAAAGACGCCGGCCGTTTTCGCGCAATAGCGACGGTGAAATCTGGCGGCCGGTCTGGCCGATCTCGGTTCGCCTCGGTGTCAGTGAGCGGGCGAAGGGATTGACGCCGGGGACGTTGGCGGCACCGCGACGTGTTGCTTCGAGCACGCCTCGCAGGTTCAGTCATCGAATTTGGCCGATCTGGTGTCCTGCAGGACCGAGACTTCGAGCCGAAGCTGGTCGACGCGAAACACGGTCACGATGCTGACGGGACACAAGACGGAGTTGGCGGGCGCGGCGTGGTCGAGCGAGTCCCCCGCGCTCGACAGGCCAGTCACACTGTCCGGACCCGGTTCGCGATCCATCGGATTTCTTGCCACGCTCACTCGCAGCTGACACGGATGTCGGAACGGGCGGGCGCCTTCGACTATCCCGCGATGGTGATCCGCCCGATCGAGTTGTTGCCGTAGTTCGTGAACCACAACGCGCCGTCTGGACCGACGGTGATGCTGATGGGCATCGAGATGCTCGGGTCGCGGTAGTTGGTGATGGAACCGTCAGTCATTCGCCCGATCGAGTTGTTGCCGTAGTTGACGAACCATAGAGCGCCGTCGATTCCTAGGGTGATGCCCTGAGCGGAGGAGATGCTCGGGTCGGGATAGTTGGTGACGGCTCCGGCGGTGGTGACCCGCCCGATGGAGTTGTTGCCGCTGTTCGTAAACCAGATGGCACCATCAGGACCAGAAGTAAGACGGTATGCGGTCGAGATGCTCGGATCGCTGTAGTTGCTCACGACGCCGGCTGTCGTGATGCGTCCGATGGTGCTGTCCCCTGAGTTCGCGAACCACAGAGCGCCGTCGGAGCCGGTCGTGATGCCATCCGGGCGCGAGATGCTGGCGTTCGCGTAGTTGGTGACCGCCCCGCCCGTTGTGATCCGCCCGATCGAGTTGTTCCCGAAGTTCGTGAACCACAACGCGCCGTCAGGACCGGCCACGATGTCGTCGGGGCTACTGATCGTGGAATCGGTGAAGTTAAACACGTTGCCGTCCGTGGTGATCCGACCGATCGAATTGTTGCCCGGGTTCGTGAACCACAACGCGCCATCAGAACCGACGGTGATGCCATCCGGGGATGAGATGCCCCGGCCGGTGTAGTTGAACACCGTCCCTTCGGTGGTGATTTGCCCGATCGAATCGCTCCCGAAGTTCGTGAACCACGACGTGCCGTCAGGTCCCGCCACGATATCGACCGGACCCTTGATGCTGGGATCGGTGAAGTTCTCAACGGAGGCCACCGAGCCGGGAGTCGTCGTCGACGTTGTGGTCGTCGATGTTGTAGTTGTCGATGTTGTGGTCGTCGATGCGATGGACGTCGTGGTCGTGGGAGGCGGGACGACAACCTCGAGCGACGGTACGCACAACTCACTGGTACCTTCGACTCTGACGGCACCGATGCCGAACAGGTTCTTTTCGTAGACAGTACGCGCCTTGAAGATCGTGGTCGGCTGGATCGCGAAGCAGACGGAGAGGTCGGCCGGCTTCATGATCGTCGTGGAAACGTCAGTACCGATGAGCGTCGATGTCGACAGGCACAGGATGTTCGGCGCGGCGATCTTGGCGGTGACGGTTCCGAACTGGTCCTTCAACTTCACCGACGAAGGTGGGTCGAAATCGGACGTCCCCTGTGGGTTCTGCACCGTGTAGCACACGAAGGTATCGAGATTCGGCGGTGCAGTCGCCGGCGGGAACTTCGACGGTGTCGTCTCATTCTCCCACGACGGCAGGCACGCCGAGCGCGGCGCGATCAGCCGCAGTTCGCCAGTACCGAATTCGTTCTTGACGAGGACCGACGACGGGAGTGTGAGCTCCTTGGTGTGAATCGTGTCGCACAACAGATGCGCAGCGGCGTTTGTGACCGGCGTCGTCACAGAATGTCTCCCGGACATCGCGGTCTGTTGCGTGGGATTGCAGTGCATTTGCACCGCCCCAGTGGCAGCTCCGAAGCCGCTCGGCGCGAAATTGTCCTTCACGAACAGGGTGGACGGTGTCTTCGGGAACGGCGTCGGCAACGTTGTCGTCGCAGTCGCCGACGCTGTGTAGCACTCGAAATGATCGAGCGGCGGGCTGGCTGTCGCCGCGTCGGAGCCGCTCACCGAGCCAAAGGTGGCGAGGAGCGAGGTACCGAGAACCACAGACAACGCGAACACCACGCCGCGACGAAGTCGCTTCAAGCCCCGCACCCAGCACCCCGCCTTCGCACACTGCGCGCACGTTTGCCAGAACAGGCGCCCCAGTGTCCCCGGTCTCCAGCCGTACTCTACTCAAACCTGGCGATAACGCACCACAGGCAGACCGTCACCAAGAGCGCGCCAAGGAAGCGGCACGGTCTCGGCTGCTTGACCGACCCGGTCTTGCGGCCGTTCGTGACGCCGTGACAAGTTCGCGCCCGTCACACAGATCGGGGCTGACGCGCGGTGAGCGCAGCATCTGCTTGGAGACTTGGGTCAGCAAACAAGCGAGTCCGGTCGCCGATCAGCAGGTTCGGGCCATGGTCGTGTGCGTCGGGCATCGCGCTCGTTGTGTCTCGTCGTACCGCGCGATTTGGCCGGCACCAACGTGACTGACGGGTGTGCGGACGTTCGCTCGGCCGTGGAGGAGTTCACAAGCGATGGGCGGCGTCCCGTGCGAGCCCTTCGAGGTTGTCGACGTCGGCGGTGCCGATCAGGGGCACGTTGACTTCGAGGATCACTTCAGTTGAACCGTGCACGAACGCCGCGAAGGACTGACGTTTCGACACGAACGCGGCATCCCCGGCGCCGGCGAATCCCTGTCCGTGGTATGCCTGCATCTCCGCCGCGAAGCCGACCACCGGTCCTTCGACCCTGACGGTGACTGCGTGACCGGCGCTGTTCGTGAACGTGCACGCCGCTCCGGTTCCTTGTCCCGACCGGATGGACCCGCCCACGAGCCGTTGCACTTCGGACGGGAGCAGGAGCTTGCAGGCACTTGGGAGCTGCCGGCCCGCGGCGTTGGCGGTCGACGGGCTTGGCGCCGCCGAAGACGAAGACGACGAGGCGTTCGAGGTTGAGCCTGAACTGCACGCTGACAGCACGGTCGCGGCGATGACCGCGACGAGTGGCCACCAAGATCGACTGTCTCGTTGCTTCATCGTGTTCCCTTGACGCACAGACACGCGACCCGGCGGGTGACGCTCGGTCAAGTCCTCACAGTACGGCCGCTCGATACCGCCGTCGTGCCATCTGTGACCCGCGCCGCGTTCGCTCGGGGTCTCGAACCGTCGCAGATGATCGGGATGCTCGTAACCCATGTCGAATCGTTCGGAACAGCAGCCGCCCGCGTCGCGCTCGCGTCGATGAGGAACCGCCGCAGCGGCCAGGTACCACGGGACGGCGCACACGCAACTCGGTTCACACCGACGTGCACGCTTCACGCGACACGACAGCCACCCGCGCGTGAGACATCGACGCGCGCAAGCCCGGATCTGCTGAGTAGCCTGCGGGGCGGCGCCACGGATGGACGCAAGTGTGAGCGAAGCGAGGTGGAGGCACGAGAGCCTCTCCCAACGTCTCAGGCACGTTCTCATCAACTTCCGTTGGTGAGAACGCGGCCCGAACCGGTTGAGGTCCCGGCGTCGGACCATCCGAACGGTCCGAACGTCGGACCCGTCCTCGAACCGGCATGCGGCACCGACGGCCAACCCGCGCGAACCGCTGACCGCCCGTCGCGTCACGTTGCGGGGCCTGGAGGGCAGGATGTCGACGCTTCGCGGACCTCCGCTAACGGAACTGGGTCCGGCGCTCAACGATCGCGACCGCGACTTCTTCCAGTCGCAGACCGGTCACCTTGGCTCGCTCGGTCAGCTTCACGAGCGCTTCGGCGAGCGTGCAATGCACCTGCTCGCAGACCATGCCCTGCGCTTCACGTACTTTCGAGCTGGGTTCAGGCATCGGCACGACATTCGGTTGTCGGGGCGGCGCCGCGCTGTACGCGCGGACGTCTCGGGGTGTGCGCAGAAATCCTCCGGTCGGAAAACACGACGTGTCCGTCCGCCTGAGCCGGGCCCGCGTGATGCGACCGTGTCGGGGTGTTGTTCGACATGGGGTGAGGGTACCGCCACCCGCGTCCGATTCCCTCGCCGACCGGGCGCGCTCGGGAGCCCGTCGACCGGCACGCCGGTCCTCGCACGGTCCGTCGGGCGAGATTCGAACGTTTCTCCGCCGACGATGCGGGTTGTGACATCCGGCCGACGGCGATGACCGACGGTGGGCTCGAACCTGTCTCGTCGCGGTCCGCGCGGCGTGGCGCAGGGCGCGGCGGGTGTCGGCGACGATGCCGCCTCCCGCGCGCAGGATCCGGTGGCGGTCCGAGCGCGGGCTGTCCGGATCCACCGTCAGCCGTGTCGCAGCATCTCGATTCCGACCGCGCGGATCTGACGGTGGATCTAGCGGTGCGCGCGGTCCGCGAGTTCGTCGAGCGCGTTGGCGGCCGCACCTGCCCGTCCGCACACCGACGCGGTGTTCGTTGCTGCCGTGTCGACGCCGGCCGACTTATCCGGATACGCCGCGGCGAAGTTGAGGGCATTCAAAGCCGTCTGGAACGCTGCGTCGGCGCATTGTCGGACCCCGTCGGTTGCCGCGGGCACGGCGTTGACGAGTTGGCGGAGCTCGGCCGACTCATCCTTGGAAGGTTGCTTGTCGGCAGTGAGGGCAGTGATGCGATTCTCGAGCTGTGTGACCGTCGCCTGAGTTGCGGTCACCTGTTGCGCCTTGACTCTGATCTGCGCGTCCAACGCTTGTGTTCGTCGCAGCAGCGTCGTCGAACGTGCGCGCGATCCGTCGGCGTTCGAACGTTCGTGGAGACCGAACCCAACCAGGCCGACAACGACGAACAGCGCGAGCGCCGAGACAAGGAGCCGCCGCGGATGCCATGCGCGCGTTGGTCTGTCGGCGGTCTCGTCGTCCGAGTGTGCGGCCAGCTCGAAGTTCGTCGGCGGTTCGGCCGGCCGTTCGAAGGTTTTGAGCGGCGAGGCCGTCTCGGGCGCGGCGGAGGTCTGCTCGCCGGTCCGGGCATCGTCGGTCGCTTCGGGTGACGCATCGAACGACCCCAACACGGAAGTCCATCCGTCGGCGTCGCGGTCGCTCATCGCGGACCGAGACTCGATCTGTTCGGTCGCGCGCTGGTTTGCCATGAACGTTTCCCGTGCCTGCGGGACTTCTCCGCGTTGTTCGCTCGCCCACGTCTCGGGGCCGGAACCGAGCCGAACGAGGTCGTAGACCTCGTCGTCGATCGACAGGTCCGGTGGCCATTCGATCGCCGCTTCGTGGCTGCCGACGAGCGCGATGAACGGTTGTGCGGCGCTGTCGGTCAGTTCGGGGGGAGTGTCCCGCCACGGATCGGCGAACACCTGGATGAGCACGTTGCCCATGATGAGCGACGTCTGCGACAGGTGACGTTGCTCGCCGCTCACGGTTCTGACAAAGAGGTCACGTTCCGCGCTGAGCATCTCGAGTCGGCCGTCGTACCGTCCGACGAGCACCTGCGTACCGGGGTGCACCCCGCTCGTGCGCAGGTACTCCCGAACGAAACGCGGTGTCAGCAGCGACGGCTCCGATGCGCATTCCAAAACGATCGCCATCGTGGCTGCCCACCGAGCCAGGAGCTCCCTGCGGGCAGCAGGCAGTGACGTCGGAACTCCTTCGATCATCGACGTCAAGAACGGCTTCACGTCGTCTTCGAGTCGTTGTATCCACCCCTGACGACATGTCTCGCACAGCCGGGTGACAGTCTTGTCCGCCTCGATCTCGGCGCGTTCGATGATCACCAGGTCGATGCTGGGTTCGCTCGTTTCATTCCAGCGCAAGCCCTGATGTTCGGCGATGAAACGGCACAGCCAGTCGGGCCAGGCGTAGGTGACCTGCGGACTCGGCCGGCCGCAGAACATGCACGTCGCCGCGGGAGGGTGACCGTTGGTCGCAGGCTCCGACCGCGCCGGTTCGTCGCCACCGGTGGGACCCGGCGCCCCAGGCACCGGCGCACGGTCAGTTCGCCCGCGCGTGTGAACCGGTCGCCATAGCCCAGATGTTGTCACGGCGTCGCGAGCGTGGAGTCGGGCCGGGATCGCGCTGTGTCGCGCATGACAACAGGTAATCACGGTCGCGGGCCGAGGGGAAAACGCCCCGTATGCGGGCTTGGTCCGGCGCCGCCTACGCTCGGTCCCATGAAGGCCCTCCTGTACGGCGTGAAACCGGACCCCCAGCCCGAGCCCGACACCGACAACTTCTTGTTGCGAAATCTCGCTCACACCCCGATGAAGCTCGTCGACATGGACGAGCCCGGCTTCTTGCTCCCCGACTGGGTGATCACCAAACCGCGGCTGACCGGCATCTGCGGATCCGACTCCAAGCAGGTGTTCATGGACTGGGGCGAGGTGCGCTCGCCCGACAACCCGATGAAGGCGTTCTTCTCGTTGCCGCAGGTGCTCGGCCACGAGGTCGTCGCCGACGTGGTTGCGCTCGGTCCGCAGGCCGAAGGTCTCGAGATCGGCGACCGTGTCGTGCTCAACCCCTGGCTGTCATGCGGTCCTCGCGGCGTCACACCCCTGTGCCCACCGTGCCAGGTCGGCGACTACAGCTTGTGCTGGTCGTTCGGTGTCGGCCCGATCGCGCCGGGCATCCATATCGGCACATCGAAGGACGGCAACGGCGGCTACGCCGAGCTGATGCCCGCCCACGACTCGCAGCTGTTCAAGGTCCCCGACAACGTGCCCGACGAGCTGGCTGTGTTCGCCGACCCGTTCGCGGTGTCGCTGCATTCCATCACTCGTCATCCACCCGGCCCCGACGCCAAAGTGATGGTCTACGGAGCGGGGGCGCTCGGCACCTGCGCGACTGCCATCCTGGCGGCACTTCACCCCGACGTCGAAGTGCTCGTGGTCGCGCGCTTCGAAGGACAGGCGGAGATGGCGCGCAAGCTGGGCGCCACCGTGATCGGTCACACACCCGCGCAGCGGGTGATCGAGGAAGCGGCGGCCTGGTCGGGTGGAGTGCTGCGCGACAGCGACGGCCTCCCGATGGCGTTCCCGGGCGGTATCGACGTCGTGTACGACACGGTCGGCAAACAAGAAACGTTCGAGGTCGGAACACGCGTGTTGAAGGCGCGCGGCACCCTCGTGAAAGCCGGTGTCCACGGCCCCACCTGGTGGGAGGACACGCCGCTGTACTTCAAAGAGATCTCGATGGTGGGTTCGAACGCGTTCGGGTTCGAGGAGGTCGACGGGGTCCGTCAGCACGGCATCGACCACTACCTCGAGCTCGTCTCGAACGGCCGCGTCGACCTGACCGGCATGCTCACCCACCGGTTCGAGCTCGAGAACTGGCGTGGCGCGTTCGAGACGATCGCCACGCAGGACAAGACCGGCGCGATCAAGGTCGCGTTCGACTTCCGTGGCTGACGCGAAAACCGTCCTCGTCGACGTCGCCGACCGTATCGCACTGATCACGATCAACCGGCCCGAGGCCCGCAACGCGTTGAACCGCTCGGTGCGTCACGCCCTGCCGGCCGCGATCGAACGGTGCGACGCCGACGATGACGTCGACGTGATGATCCTCACTGGAACAGATCCTGCGTTTTGCGCAGGTGTCGACCTGAAGGAGTTCGGCTCAGGTGAAGTGCGCCAGGGAGAGGGATTCGCCGAAGTGGGGGAACGCCGCGACGGCCCCCGATTCCGTGGGGCTCTGCCGCCGCACACAAAGCCGCTCATCGGCGCGGTGAACGGCGTCGCCGTCACCGGCGGATTCGAAGTCGCGTTGAACTGCGACTTCCTCGTCGCGTCCGACCGTGCCCGTTTCGCCGACACGCATGCCCGCGTCGGCGTCATGCCGGGATGGGGACTGACCGTGCTGCTCGCGCAACGCATCGGCATCGGCCGCGCCAAGGAGCTGAGCATCACCGGCAACTATGTCGACGCACAGACCGCGCTCGCGTGGGGTCTCGTCAACCATGTGGTCCCTCACGAACAACTGCTCGAGTTCTGTCGGCAGCTCGGCGCCGACACCGTCTCGAACGATCAGCGCGGCATACGCCGAATGCTCCAGACCTACAACGAGGTCACCAACACGACCGTCGACGAAGGATGGGGCATCGAGGATCGCGTCAGCCGCGAGTGGGAGGGAGCAGGATTCGATCCAGCTGAGATCGAAGCGCGTCGGATGAAGGTTGTGGAACGGGGCCGCTCGCAGATCGGCCGGTGACGTGACCGATTCGACGCCGTCCCAATCGGTCTATTTCGATGCCGCGATCGAGACCATGGCGCGGGCCGACCTCGAGGCGTTGCAACTCGAACGGCTGCTCGAAGTGTTGCCGATCGCGTACGAGCGAGCGCCGCTGATCGGCGAAACCTGGCAGGCCGCGGGGGTACATCCCCGCGATATCCGCACGCTCGATGACTTTCGGGAGCGGGTACCGTTCATCGACAAAGACATGATCCGCGCGTTCCGCGACCAGCGCGGCGACCCGTTCGGCGGCCTGTTGTGCGTCGACCCGCACGACCTGACCGGTGTCGGCTCGACGTCGGGCACGACCGGCGATCCCACCCTGGTGGCCGAGCAGTGGGGCGGTGGCGGCCTCACGTCGCCGTCGATCATCACCCGCGACCTTTGGGGTTGGGGCGTACGTCCCGGCGACTATGTCATGCTCGTGCTGTTCACGTTCCGCGGACCGACCTACGGACTGTTCCAGCATTCGCTCGGCACGACACCGATCCTGTTCGATTTCGACCCTGCCGAGATGGAACGGTTCTGCGAGCTGTCGCTCGAGTACCGGCCGACAGCCGTATACAACTTCGGATCTGTCCTGATCAACGCGGTGCACGAGGTATGCGACCGGCGCGGGCTCGACCCACGCGACGTGTTCTCGTCGTACAAGGGTGTCACGTTCGCGGGGGAGCCGCTCTCACCGCGGGCGCGAACATTGGCGGAAAGCTGGGGCGTCGAGCTCTTCGAGCATGGCAATGTGGGTGACGTCACCGGCTCGTTCGAATGTGTCGCGCACGACGGCCTGCACGCCTGGGAAGACACCGTGCTGCTCGAGGGCATCGACGGCGACGACGACGGCCGCTGCGAACTTGTGGCGACCGCGCTGAACAACCACATCGCGCCGCTTATCAGGTTTCGGTCCGACGACATCGTGCGCCTCACGACCGAACCGTGCGCGTGTGGCCGCACCCATGCCCGCATGTGGCCGGTCGGACGCAAAAGCGACGAGGTGGTCGTCGAAGGCCAGTCGGTGTTACCCCTCGACGTGTGGGGTGCGGTCGAGTCGGTCGATGCGTGCGCCATGGGCCTGTTCCAGATGATCCGACCGGTTCGGGACGTCGACCGGCTGCGGCTGCGGGTCGGGTACGCGGCCCAATGGTCGTCCCGCCTCGACGGGGTGCGCGACGACGTGCGCGCCGCGGTGGCGGCCGCGACCGGGACCGAACCCGATGTCGAGCTCGTACCGAACGAGACGTTGTTGCGGCTCGGCCCCCCGCACAAGATCCCGCGGGTCAGCCGGACGTGACGACCACCGAACCGCTGTGGGCGGTCGGCACCTACGAGGACGGGCGCGGCGTACGAGTTCCGTGGCGGATCTCGCACGCCGAGATCGGACGTGACGTCGCGGCGGCGACCGCGCTGCTCGCTTCGCTCGGCGTCGACGGTCGGCGCGTGTTGTGGTGTTCGATGCTGTCGCAGGCCGGACAGTTCTGGCCGTACGTGTGCGGCACGGTGATGGCCGGCGCCCGGCTCTCGTGCGCGGATGCCTCGTACGGCGAAGCGATGCGGGTTGCGATGTTCTTGCGGCTCATGGACTATGACGCGGTGTTCGGCGTGACCGAAGCGCTGCTCGACGGTCTGTCCGCCACCGCCCGTCCGGCCGCCGAGGTGTTCGCCGACGTTCGTCTGCTCGGCGCGCATCCGGGTGCATACGAACGGCTCGTCGAGGCCGGGCTTTCGCCGGTACGGGTCGTGTTGTGCGGACCTGCACTTGCCATCGGGCACGAACCCGACGGGCCCGCGTTCGTGCTCGCCGACGAGTGGGACGTCGTCGACGTCGAGGGCGGGATCGGGATCACGAACCTGCGGCCGCGTGCCGAGTCGTTCCTTCGCACCCCGATCCCGGTACGGGGCACGATTGTCGATGGCGGAATCGTTCCCGACGCGGCGTCTGGCCTCGGCGCTGCGACGAACAAGGAGTAGGTATGCCCAAACGCGCATTGATCAGCGCCGACAATCACGTGTTCGAGCCGGTCACGCTGTGGCAGGAGCGGCTTCCGCAGGCGTTCCGCGACCGTGGTCCGCGCGTCGAGCAGCGCGACGGTTGGGTCGTGATGGCGATCGAGGGCATGCCCGACCGCAAGCTCACACGCGTCGACGGCGAATCGGGTTCCGGCGAGGCGAGCGCATCCCTCGAGGCCGGAATGCGTGCGGGCGGATTCGACGTCGACGGGCGGCTGCGGGACATGGAGCTCGACGGTGTCGTCGCCGAGGTGATCTACCCGACATTCGGCCTGTTCATCGACATGGTTCCGGCGTCAGATCTTCAGATGGCGTGTGCGCAGGTCTACAACGACTGGCTTGCGGAGTCGTTCCTCGCGCGTCCTGACGTGTTCATTCCCGCGGCGGTCGTCCCCGTGCGCGACGTCGCGTCGGCGACCGCGGAGCTGGAACGGGTCGCGCAGCTCGGTTTCAAAGCGGCGATGATCCCGACCTCGGCTCCCGAAGGAATGCGGTACAACCAACCCGCCTACGATCCGCTCTGGCAGATCGCGAGCGACGCGAAGATGCCGCTGTCGTTGCACACCGGAACCGGGGCCCTGCCGCAGTTCGAACGAGGTCCGGGCGGCGCGGTCATCAACTACGCCAAGGTCGGGTTGGTGTCGGCGGAAACCTTGTGCTACTTCGCGGCGTCGGGCGTGCTCGAACGGTTTCCGGCGCTGCATCTGGTCTTTGTCGAAACCGGTGCCGGCTGGTTCGCGTATTGCTGCGAGCGGATGGACGAAGCGTTCTCCGAACATGAGCGGTGGGTGAACCCGAAGTTGGCCGAGCCGCCGTCGACATCGGTGAAGCGCCAATGTCATGTGACGCTCGGCGCCGATCGGGCGCCGCTGCTCACGCGGGAGATCACCGGCGTCGGTCCGCTCATGTGGGCGAGCGACTATCCCCATCCTGAAGGGACCTTCCCCGAGTCGCAACAGGTCGTCGAACGTATTTTCGCCGGAGTCCCCGACGTCGAACTCACCGCAATCGTGAGCGGCAACGCGGCCGCCCTGTACCGGGTGGCGGTGCCTGCGTGAACACGCTGAAGGACAAGACCGCGATCGTTGGTGTGGGCGCGACGCCGTACTACAAGCGTGGACGGTCGCTTCCGCAGACGCCGATGGAACTCGCGGCCAAGGCGGTGTTGGCCGCGCTCGCCGATGCGGGGCTCACCGTCGACGACCTCGACGGTTTCGCGCTGTACAGCATGGGCTTCGACACGTCGCTGCTCGCGCAGTGGCTCGGTGTCCCCGAGGTGCGCTTCACCGCGTTGCTCAGCGGCGGTGGGGGCGGCTCGGCCGGCTCGGTGGGGCTGGCGTCGGCGGCGATCGTCAGCGGCATGGCCGAATGTGTCGTGTCCGTCATGACGCTTCAGCAGGCCGCGAGCCGCTTCGGCGCGTCGTTCGCGCCGCGCGGAAATCCGGGTGCGGTGTACGCGGCGCCGCCTTCACCGGAGGGCAGCTTCATCCAGCCTGCGGGCCTGATGGGGCCGGGTCAGATGTTCGCGGTGCTCGCGCAGCGGCACATGTACCGCTACGGCACCACCCGCGAGCAGTTCTGCGAGGTCGCGATGTCGACGCGCGACAACGCGATCCGGCGCCCGAGCGCATTGATGCGGGAGCCGTTGACCAAGGAGCAATACTTCGAGGCTCGCATGATCTCCGATCCGTTGTGTCTGTACGACTTTTGCATGGAGTGCGACGGCGCGGTCGCGGTGGTGACGACCTCCGCCGAACGGGCCCGCGATCTGCGTCACCGTCCGGTCTATGTGGGGGCATCGGCCAACGGTGGTCACGGGCGGTGGGGTCAGGCCATCACGTGGCTGGGTATGCCCGACGAGTACTTCGCGTCGTCCGGTCATCGCCCCGTCGCGCGGCGGCTCTACGACCTGGCTGGCGTCGGGCCCGCCGACGTCGACGTCGCGTTGCTCTACGACCATTTCACTCCCATGGTCATCATGCAGCTCGAGGACTACGGCTTTTGCGGCATCGGCGAGGGAGGTCCGTTCGTCGCTGACGGCAACATCCGTTGGCCCGGCGGTGCGCTGCCGGTCAATACGCACGGCGGCAACTTGTCGGAGGCGTACATCATCGGCATGACGCATGTGATGGAAGCGGTCGAGCAGCTCCGCGGGACCGCGATCAATCAGGTCGACGGCGCGCAGGTCGCGCTCGTGACCGGCGGACCGGCGTCGATTCCCGTGTCGTCACTGCTGTTGCACAACTAACGATGGGGGACACGATGCGAGGAGTGTTGCCGGCCGACGTGATCGGGCTCAGTACGAGTCCGGCGACCGAGCCGTTCTGGCGTGCCGCGGCCAGCCACCGGCTCGTCGTGCCCCGCTGCACGACGTGCGGAACGTTCCGGTTCCCGCCTTCGTCGTTCTGTTTCAATTGTCGCGCCCAGGACGTCGATTGGGTCGGCCACGACGGTGCCGGCGAGATCTACTCGTTTACGGTGATCCGCCATGCTGTGATCGCGTCGGTGGCCGATGCGCTGCCGTTGATCGCCGCGGTCGTTGAGCTTGCTGGTACGAACGGCTGCCGGCTCGTCGGCAACGTCGTCGACTGCGACCCGGCCGACGTGCGTATCGGTCTGGCGGTCACGCTCGACTGGTACGACGTGCGCGCCGGCGAGTCGGTGCCGGTCTTTCGGGTCGTGACCTAGTCGTCGGCGGTGAGGATCAACGGACCGTTGTCGGTTACGTGCAGCACATCCTGGTGGAGGCGTCGGCCCCGGTGCAGTTCCAGTGCGAGCACCATGCCGGCCTCCAGTGCGAGGTCGTCGTCGTACGGTTCGACCCCGCGTCCGAGGCCGTAGACGACGGCGTCGAGGTCGCGGAGATGGCCGACGCGAGTTCCGGCCTGGCACAACGCGACGAGGTCCGACCATCCGTCGGGCGGTGGCTGCGCGACCGAGGGCTCGTCGACGACGTAGGTGCGTGCGAGCGACGCCTCCCAGCCGTGGCGGAGCGCGCCGGCCCGGAGGGCGACGTGCTCGCCCGCGCCGATGAGCCGCTCGGGTGCCAGCCAGCTGGAGGCGCCACCGTCGATCGGCGCGGCGACCGCCTCGAACGCCGGTGTTGTCACCCCGAGCGCGGCGAACCGTTCCGCGCACACACCTCGCAGGACACGCGCCCGAACGCCGTCGCGCAAAAACGCGGCCATCGCCGCGAGTCCGTTGCACGCGACGCGCGCGGCGTCAGCGACAGCCTGGACCTTGTCCGCGGACGGCACCCGCCACATCCCGGCGAAGATCGGTCCGGCGTCGTTGAAGTCGGCGCGGGGGACCAGCTCGCCGAGCAGCTCGTGCATCGCGGGTGACATTCCATCGACACCGACTGTGGCGGCATCGGCCAATCCGGGAATCGCGCGCAACTCGCCGAGCAGTTTTGCTGGACTCCACGTGAGCGGGAAGCAGCGTTCGATCGGGAATTGCTCGAAGCCGTCGTTGCTGTTGGCGAGCAGATGCACGGCGGCCGTTTTGCGTACAACCACGCAGCCGGTCGCGAACGGGCGCGTCCCTGACAGCCACAATCGGTCGGCGCCCGAGACCGCTCGGGCGTTCGCTTCCCGCCCGAGGATGAGCGCATCGATCCCGCGCCGTTGCATCTCGGTGAGGCAGTAGTCGAGCTCCGGCGTTGTCATGTGGCTCCGTCGAGCTCGGCCCGATTGGAGAGCCACAGATATCCGTCCTCGGTGATCGCGACGACTTCTTCGCTGCGATGACCGCAATTTCCGTCGTCCCACAGGACGGGTTCGAACACGACGACCATGCCCGGTTGGAGGACGATCGACGCGTCGAACTCGTCGCCCCGGTCGGTGCCGATGAGCGGCATTTCGGCGCTGTCGGTGCCGATGCCGTGCGCGAGATAGAAGTACGACAGCCAGGGTCGACGTCCGGTCCGTTCGGTGGCGACCCGGACCAGGTCGGCTCCGGTGGCGCCCGGCTTTGTCGCTTCGAGCACGCGGTCGACGGTCGCACGCCACTCGCCGAACTGTGTCCGCGCGTGATGGTCGGGCTCGCCGCCGACGATCCACGTCGCGCCGAAGTCGGATGCGTAGCCGTTCAGGTTGATGCCCGTGTCGACCCACAGCACGTCGCCGTCGGCCAGCTTGTGTGGACGCGTGGGGAGCGGGAACACCGGCTCGCCCGTCACGCTTGCCGGCCCGACCGCGACCGAGCGGGGCATCACCTGGAACACGGGATCGACGGTGTTGGACGTGGCACCCAGTTCGGCAATCGCGCGCAGGAAGGCGCCCGACAGATCAGTGGCGAGCGCGCCCGACTGGGCCGCGGTGCGTGCCGCGCGTATCGCGCGTTCGTTGATCGCTTGGGCCTGACGGATGCATTCGAGCTCGTCGATCGTTTTCGTCAGCTTGGCCGGCGCGAGCGCCCGATTGGCGTCGACCACGTCGCGGGCGCGTAGAGCCTGCCAGAGCGGAAATGGTGCGTCGTCGAGTCCGAGTTGACCGCCCGGCAGGGACGCGACGAGCTCCGCGGCACCTTGGGCGGATTCGACCTCGACGGCGGGGTGGAGATGGTCGTTCGGGAGGTCCGACGCCGATCCTTCAGGGAACTCGGTGTACAGATGCGGCGACGGGTCGGTGCGGTCGACCACAGCCACCGCCCGCCACCACGACGCTCGCACGTGATCGGAGGCGGGAACGCGGGCGCCGGTCGCGTACGACACGTTCGACTGGTTGCACAACACGAGGGTGTCGATGCCGGCGGCGGCCATCGCGGTGCGCAGCTTGTCGGTCCGGGCCCGCCGCATGCGCGCGAGGTCGAGCGTGCACACAGGGGTGGTCATGGCGGCAAAGCTACTCAGGCTTGCGTTCGCGGGTGGCGTTGGGAGGTTTGCAGGTACACCGCGATGTGGGTAATGAGGCCGGTGAGGGTGTCGAACACGACCGCTTCGGACGTCTCGAGGCGGGCGTCGCCGTCGTCGACGGTCTCGCGCAGCTCGACGATCACCGCCGGACCGGCGTCGAACACGCGGTCGATGTCGAGGTGGTAGCCGCCGAGCGCGTCGATCGTGTCGGCCAGGAACCGGGCGTAGGCGTCCCGGCCTTGATATCGGTCGCGGTATGGGCCGATGCGCTCGACGTCGGGAGCGAGCGTGGCCGCGACCGTCTCCCAGTCGTGTGCGGCGAGGCCGGCGAGGTAACGGTCCACGACATCCCGCGCCAGCGCGCCGGCCAGGATTGCGCCCGACCGCGCGTCGAGGGGCACGTCGGCGATCGCGGCGCGACCGGATTCGCTCATCTTGTGCGCGGTCAGGACGAGGACCCGCGCCAAGGTCGTCGGATCGAGGCGCGCGACGACGTCGGCGAGCTGCGTTTCGAGGAACACGAGGCACAGGGCGTCTTCGAGGGCCTGCACTTCGGCGTCGTGGGCGAGGTCGACCTTCTGGACGATTGTCTGCACCCGCGCGACGGTTCCAGGGTCGTAGCCGGCGCCGCTGAGGAGGGCGCCGAGCTCGGCGGCGTGTTGTGCTTGCAGCGATTTGCGCCAGCGTAAGTAGCCGGCGCGGCCGGGCGGGGCCGACGTGCGAGGGATCGTCCAGCGGCGGTAATGGTGGCCCCGCGCCGCGAGGAGGAGCGCTTCGGTCGCGTCTGGGTCGAGTCGTCTGACCCACTCGGTCACCAGCTCGGCGTGCAGGATCTCTTTCGGGCCGGTGCGTGAACGCACCGTCACGATGTTGGGATCGTCGGCGTTTCCCAGGTCGATCGCCGCGATCGCGCGCTGGAAACGTTCAGGGTTGGCCACCGAGGTTGGGTGCTCGCGGCGTCAGTCGGCGCCGAGATGTTGGCCGAACCAGTCGAGCGTTCGGGTCCAGCCGTCGGCCGCGGCGTCAGCGTTGTACGACGGGCGGGCATCACAGTGGAACCCGTGTTCGGCGTCGGGGTAGCGGACCACCTGCGCGTCGACCGGTGCCGCGGCGAGCGCGTCGCGCAGCTGTTCGACGTCGTCGACGGGGATCGACTCGTCGCGGTCGCCGAACAGTCCGAGCCACGGTGCTTGCATGGTCGGCGCGCGGTCGACGAGCGCCGGGAACTGCGGGAACCGGCCGGTCACGATGCCGCCGCCGTAGAAGCCCACCGCGGCTGCGATGGCCCGCCGCGACGCGACCAGGAACGTCACGCGTCCGCCGAAGCAGAATCCGACAATGCCGATCTGGTGGTCGGCGAAGCCGATGCCGTGCAGATAGTCGATGGTCGCATCCACGTCGGCGAGGATCGCGTCGTCGCTGCCGATGCCGGCGAAGTGTTCCATGACCGGACCGAAGTCGCCGTAGTCGACGACCGCGCCGGGTCCGGTGCGGTGGAACATGTCGGGCGCGACCGCGTGGTAGCCCGCGTCGGCGAACCGTCGGGTCACATCTTCGATGTGTGGATTCACCCCGAACGCTTCTTGGATGACGACGACGGCGCCGCGCCCGTCGCCGTCGGGGACGGCTTCGTACAGCCGCATCGGCCCGTCCGCGGTGGTGAGTTCGTGGTCTTTCGTACGCATGCCTGGAGACTAACGAGTCATTCTGGACCGGTCACGACGTGTCGTCTGGGCGCGATCACGTCGTCGACCATGCCGTACTCGAGGGCTTCGGCCGCGGTGAACCAGCGATCACGATCGCCGTCCGCGATGATCCGCTCCACCGGCTGGCCGGTGTGGGCTGCGGTGAGCTCGGCCATGAGCCGGCGAGCGAGCGAGAACTGTTCGGCCTGGATCGCGACGTCGACCGCGTAGCCTTCGACCGCTCCGAGCGGCTGGTGCATCAGAATCCGACTGTGCGCGTGCGCGTACCGTCGCCCGGGCGCGCCGGCACAGAGCAGGAACTGCGCCATCGATGCCGCGAAACCGAGGCAGACGGTCGCGACGTCGCAGCGCAGCGCCTGCATCGTGTCGTAGATCGCGAAGCCCGCGTCGACCTCGCCGCCCGGGGAATGCAGATACAGCGTCGCGGGCGTGTCGGCGTCGTCGGCCTCCAGCACCAGCAGCTGCGCGCAGACGCGGGCTGCGATCTCGGCGTCGATCGCGCCGCTGAGCATGACCCGACGTTGGTCGAGCAAGCGCCGGAAGATGGTGTTGCCGACCGGCCACTCCTTTTGCAACTCCATGGTTGCACATCGTAGCCGGTTCGATCGACTAAGGTGCAACTCATGAGTTGCACCGATGGCGTTCCGAGCGTCGAGCGCGAAGTCGAGGTGGCCGCGCCACCCGACGAGGTCTGGAAGTCGCTGCCGTCGCTGCTGGGCGACGACGTCGAGCTGACGGCCGAGCCGGGCGGCCGGCTCCACGCCCGAGGTCCCGACGGGGACCATGTCGGCGTGGTCGAGGAGGCCGACGTGCCGCGGCGGCTGACCTTCTGGTGGGTTCCCGCATCCGGCGACGAGTTGGCCTCGCGGGTCGAAGTGGAGTTGACGCCGACCGCGTCCGACACTGTCGCGGTCGGCACGTTGGTGCGGGTACGCGAGACGAGATTCGACGCGGCCGGCGTGGTCGACGCGCTGCTCCGGGGTCCGCGTGCCAGCGCGCGCGCCTGAGCGGGTGTTCGCCGCGCTCGCTGATCCGACCCGCTGTCGCGTCATCGAGCGTCTCGGGCTCTCGCCGGCGACGGCGGGGGAGATCGCGGCGCAGTTGCCGGTTTCGCGCCAAGCGGTCGTCAAACACCTCGCGATGCTCGAAGCTGCCGGCTTGGCTGAGGGGACACGTGACGGACGCCGGGTCGTGTACCGCCTCACGCCCGGCGAATTCGCCGCCGCGGCCCGCTGGATGGGCGATGTCGGTGCCGCGTGGGACCGCCGCCTCGCCGCGCTCGCCACGCACGTCGGCACTCGCGCCGAGTGACGGTTGCTACGGTGCTGGCCGCTTCCACAGGAGGGCGCCATGGGCTTCAAGGTGATTGTCGACTTCGACAAATGTGAGAGCAACGCGTTGTGTATGGGGGTCGCACCCGAGGTCTTCGAGGTGCGCGACGACGACTTCTTGTACGTGCTGCAAGAACAGCCGCCCGACGAGCTGCGCGCCCGCTGCGCAGAAGCCGTCCGCGTCTGTCCCAAGCAGGCCATCACCATCGAGGATCTCTGAGCGTCTTGGATTTCGAGGAGACCCCTGAGGAACAGACCTTCCGTGGCGAAGCGCGGGCCTGGCTCGAAGCGCGGGCGAAGCGACGTCAGCCGGGAACGGACCCAGAACACTTCTACTCGTCGAGCGACTCCAGCGCACAAGCCGACGCCGCGCACGTACAGGCCTGCAAAACCTGGCAACGCACACTGTACGAAGCCGGCTGGGCGGGCATCGCGTGGCCGAACGACTTCGGCGGCCGAGGTGGGGCCGGCTGGCAACAACGGATCTTCAACGAAGAGCAGTCGCGTTTCGATGTCGCCGCCGGTGTGTTCGCGGTCGGGATCGCGATGGCAGGACCGACGATCATCGCGTGGGGAACCGACGAGCAACGCCGACGGTTCCTGACACCGATGCTCAGCGGAGAGCACGTCTGGTGTCAGCTGTTCTCCGAACCAGGCGCCGGTTCGGATCTCGCCGGGCTGCGCACCCGGGCCGTGCGCGACGGTGAACAATGGATCGTGAACGGTCAGAAGGTCTGGACCTCCGGTGCGCATCACAGCGACTGGGGTCTGTTGCTGACCCGCACCGATCTGGACGCCCCGAAGCACAAGGGCATCACCGCCTTCCTGCTCGACATGCACGCGCCCGGCATCGAGGTGCGGCCGCTCCGCCAAATCAACGGGATGGCACATTTCAACGAAGTGTTCTTCACCGACGTCGCGGTCCCGGACTCGTGCCGGCTCGGACCGGTCAACGAAGGCTGGCGCGTCGCGAACACGATGCTGTCGAACGAACGGGCGATGATCGGCGGCGGCGGACGGGTCGGCTGGCGCGACATCGTGACCCTCGCGCAGCGGCTCGGTGCGACCGCGGACCCGGTGTTGCGCCAACAGCTGGCCCAGAGCTTCACGCGGCTGCAGCTCATCAAGTGGTTGGGCTGGAGGGCGCGGAGCCGCAAAGACCAGGGTTTGGGGCCGGAAGCGTCGGTGGTGAAGCTCGCCGCATCACGCCGACAGGAGCTCGACGGTAGCCTCGTGCTCGCACTGCAGGGTGCCGCCGGGATGCTGTCCGACAGCGACGCGGTCGCCAACGGCTACTGGCAACAGCAGTTTTTGATGCAATGGTCCAGCCGCATCGGCGGCGGTACCGAACAGATCCAACGCAACGTCATCGGCGAACGGGTCCTCGGCCTGCCCGGCGAACCCCGGATCGACAAAGACGTCGCGTTCCGCGAACTGGCGGGATCCTGACCCTCCGCACGGCCGGGGGAACTCGCGAACCGGTCGTTGCGTCCTAACGGTCATGACGAACCGGTCGCGGTGCATGGTCGGGTTGGCCGTCGCGGCGGTATTGGCCGCGAGTTGCGCGTCCGGTCCGACGAGCCGATCCGCGCGCCAGGTCCCGGCGGGCGTGAAACTGATCGGCGCCGCGCACGCGCATAGCGCGACGAGCGCGGCGTTGCTGCGAGCCGCCGGACATGGGGAAGAGGCGTTCGCGGTGGCGCTGTACCAACAGCTCGCCGCCGGGGCCGGCAACTTCGCGATCGCGCCGTCGAGCATCGCGACGGTGCTCGCCATGGTCGCGGCCGGCGCACGCGGCGAGACCGCGCACCAGATCGTCGATGCGCTCGGTGTGCAGGTACCGGCCGGTGACCTCTCACGCGCGATCGGCGGTCTGGCGCAGTCGTTCGCACAACGGACCGGCCCGGGAGTCACGCTCGACGAAGTCGACCAAGCCTGGTTGGGCCAAGGCCGAACTGTCCTGGCGAGCTACGCCGACACGCTCGCCGGGCCGTTCGGTGCGCCGCTCGCGACGATCGACTTCGCCGACCCGGCCGCGGCCGCGGCCGCGATCAACAGCTGGTTCGACGACCACACCGACGGGAACATCACCCAGCTGCTCGACGCGTCCGACCTCACCGGCCACGTTGCGTTGGTCCTCACCGACGCGGTGTACCTGCACGCGCAATGGGCGTACGGCTTCGACCCCGCCCTCACCGCACCCGCGCCGTTCCACCGGGCAAATGGCGGAGTCGAAAACGTCCCGACCATGCATCTCGACGGCACCTTGATCCACCGCGGACCAGGACTCGGCTACGCGGCCGGCCCAGGATGGAAGGCCGTGGCGCTCCCATACCGAGGCGATCAGCTCGAGATGGATGTGATCGTCCCTGACGACCTGGCGACGTTCGAGACGTCACTCGGGACCGAGTTGGCCACGATCGTCGGTGCCGTGCGCCCGGCCCACGTCGTGCTGTCGATGCCGAAGTTCGATTCGAACACCGAAACCGACCTGGTTCCCGCGCTCGAGCACCTCGGCATCGACGACGTGTTCGAGCCGACCGTCGCCGACCTGTCGGGCATCGACGGGCATGACGATCTGTACGTGAGCGACGTGAAGCACGAAGTGGTCGTGCACGTCGACGAACAGGGCACGGTCGCCGCGGCCGCCACGGGCGGCATCGTGGTGCCCGAGGAGGCCCCGGTCGCAACGGTCGTGCAGGTCGACGCGCCGTTCGTCTATCTCGTGCGCGATCGCGCGACCGGCGCGATCCTGTTCCTCGGTCGCGTCACCGATCCGCGGGCGTAGCTCTCGAACTGTTCGGTGCGAGCAGACGGTCGGTTTGGGCTTTCTGCTCGTAGATCAGACGGGCCAGCCAAAAACGCAGGAACGACGCGACCGAAAATCGCAGGAACAGCGCGGCACCGACCACCGCGCACACGATCCCCGCGAGCGCGACCGTGATCGCGTCGCTTTGCGTGAGCGGGTTGTTCGTCGTGTGTGACATCGGGTACGCGATCCCGCCGAGCACGAGGCCGGCGACCATCAGCGCAACGCCGAGACCGAGCCAGAGGCGATCGCGCGACGTCGCCGGGTCGCGCAGCTTCATGTCGGCGATCTCTTGTTGGAACTGCTCCACTCGGTCCTGGCTCTCGATCATCCCAAGTTCCTCTCAGGCCCCCAAATAGGCGGTCGACAGCTCGGCTTCCAGTTCACTCGGACGTCCGACCTTCGCGATCCGGCCGTGCACCATGATGGCCGCGTAGTCGGCCACACCCAAGACGGTCCGGGCGAACTGCTCGACCACGAGGATCGACACGCCCGCGCGGGCGACCTGGGCGACGATCTCGTACAGCTCCTCCACGATGATCGGCGCCAAACCCATCGACAGTTCGTCGAGGAGCAGCAACGCCGGACGAGTGGCGAGACCGCGAGCCATGGCCAGCATCTGTTGCTCGCCGCCCGACAACGTCCCCGCGACTTGAGCGCGGCGGTCGCGCAGGCGAGGGAACCGCTCGAACGTGAATTCTTCAACGGAGCGCATCGACTGGCCGGAATAGGTCATCATCCGAAGGTTCTCACGCACCGACAGGTTCGGGAAGATGCCACGTCCTTCGGGCACGAGGCACAGGCCGTGGCGGGCGAGCTCTTCGGGCCGGGCACCGTTGACGCGTCGACCCGCGACGAGCACGTCGCCGCCGGTGGGGGGATGCAGCGCCGACGCCACGCGCAACGTCGTGGTCTTGCCCGCACCGTTGGGGCCTAACAACGCGACGACCGAGCCCCGCGGCACCGACAGGTCGACGCCGTACAGCACGTCGATCCCGTCGTAGGCGGCGCGAATGTCGCGCAGCTCGAGCAGGTTGTCGGTCGCGACGAACCCGACGTCGGTCATGGCTTGGTCCCCAGGTACGCCGCGAGCACAGCTTCGTCCTGTTGTACCTCGTGGGGGGTCCCCGAACTGATGATGCGACCGAAGTCGAGGACGTGGATCGTGTCGCAGACTTCCATCACCAGCTGCACGTCGTGCTCGACGAGCACGACCGCGAGGCCTTCGCTGGCCAGCTCGCGCAGCAACACGCCGAACTCGTGGGTTTCTTGTTCGTCTTGGCCCGACGCGGGCTCGTCGAGCAGCACGATCTTGGGCATGGTGGCGAGCGCGCGGCCGAGTTCGATGAGCCGCGCCCGGCCGGTCGACAGCGTGTCGACGCGGGCGTCGGCGACGTCGGTGAGACCGACCCGCTCGAGGATGCCGTCGATGAACGCGGCCCGGTTGTGGCCCCCGGTGCGGCGGATGTCGGCGGCGACGAGCACGTTTTCGCGCACCGAAAGCTGGTTGAAGAGCTCGAGACGCTGGAACGTGCGCGCGAGGCCGAGACGGGCACGCCGAGACGGCCGAAGCTTCGAGACGTCCCGCCCTTCGATGGACACCTCACCTCGACTTGGCGCGAGCAGTCCGGTGATCACGTTGAACAAGGTCGTCTTGCCGGCGCCGTTCGGTCCGATCAATCCGGTCACGAGCCCCCGCCGCGCGGACAGGCCGACACCGTCCAGTGCGATGTTGCCGCCGAAGCGCACCGTGACCGCGCGTACTTCGAGGGCCGGCTTGCCCTCGTCGGCGGCCGAATCAGACGGGAGCATGCGACCGCTCCTCCTCAGTCCACGCGAGCCGGCGATCCAACTCGACGACGTCGGCCGGATCCCACGGCTCGGTGATGCCGACCCACTCGAGCGGCCCGCGCTTCGATCGAGGTGGCGCCCCCGCCCGCATGAGCGCGATCCGGTCGACCGCCGCGACGCTCAACAGCCACGCCAACGCCCACACGATCGCGACGATCACGAACGGCCAGTTGCGGTACGCGCCGGCGAGACGCAACACCCAGATCATCACCTCACCGCCCGCGAGCAATCCGAACACCCGCTTGTCCCGCCACGCACGGCCGAACGCGTCGCGCATCTCGGCCAGCGCACCGTTCGGATTCCGGCCGAGTCCAATGCCTGCCAGGCCGGGCAACACGCCAGACAGGTTGGTCCAGAACGCGCCGAGCGTGCCCAACAGCGGCAGGCCACCGCCCAGTGAGATACCGGAAAACAAGCCGGTGCCGACGAACGCGATGCCACCAATCACCGCGAGGGTGAAAATGGGCAGACCGGTGATGAAACTGAACCGGTCGTCGACGATCGACTGGAGCACACTGGCGTACAGCGCGCCGCCAAGGCCGGCCATGCCAGCCGAGATCGCAAAAATCGCGGTCTTGGTACCGATGAGGCGCATGCCGAGCGTGGCGCACGCGGCTTCGCTGTCCTTCATCGCAAGCAGGCGACGACCGAACGAACTGCGGCGAATCCACACGACGGCGAGCGTCATCAACGCCAGCACGACCGACAACAAGATCATCTCGCGGTCGGCGGTATCGAACGTGTACCCGAACATTTTGAGGGCAGCTGCGCTGGTCTGGCCGGTTTCGAACAGATTGAGGGTGAACAGGCCGAACACCTTGATGGGAGGAATCGTCCAGATCCAGTTGTCGAGCGCGACGGCGAAACCAGCAGTCGCGAGCGCGAGGTAGATCCCCGACAGCCGTAACGCCGGCAGCGCGATCAGCGCGCCGACCGCCGCCGCGACCAGCGCGGCGGCCACCATCACCAACGGGTTTCCGTGCGTTCCCCACTGCGCCCACACCACCGCGCCGATCGCCGCGAACGAAAGTTGGCACAGCGATATCTGCCCGGCGAAGCCGGTCAATGGCACGAGGGTCAATGCGAAGATCGCGATCGGGAAGATGTTCACGTAGATGGTCGCGTCGGCGTTGCTGAGTGTGCTCGCGAGCACCACCCCGAAGATCACCGTGATCGCGGCGAAGGTCCACGCCGCCCGCCACGACGGAGCCGGGAAGTACTCGCGTGTGCGAACCCGTCCCCGCAGACGCGGGTTCGGGATCACGAGCAACACCAAGAACAACAAGATGGCCGGGGCGGCGAGCCGCAGGCCGGCAAGGTAGATGCTGTTGGGCGTGTAGCCGGCGAGGTATCCGTCGGCGAGTCCGAGCACGATCGCGCCGACGAACGTGAGTGGCAGGCTCCGGAGCCGGCCGAAGATCGCGGCCGCGTACGCGTTGACGATCAGTAACGACAGCGTCGCCGCGCTCAAGCCGCTGTCGGGCGCGATGAGAATCCCACCAATGGCGGCGAGGACGGCGCCGATCGCCCAGGCGAGCATCGCGACGCGCGCCGGGCGAGCTCCGTTCAGGGTCGCCAGCGCGCGGTCGTCGACCGACGCCCGCATCGCGACACCGATGCGGGTCCGGTACAGCAGCGTACGGAGCCCGAGCGCAACGAAAATAGCGACGAGGATCGTGATCAGCTGATGCCACGTGACCGCGGTCGAAAAGATCCTGATCGGATGCTTGTTCGAGTAGAACTCGTTCAAGGTGCGGTTGGCCGGCGGCCACACCCAGTCCGCGACCGCGATCATGCCCGCGAGCAAGCTGATGGAGACGACGAGCTTGGTGGCCTCACTCGTTCCGTACAGGCCGCGCATCACCACTGCCTCGAGCAGCACCCCGAACAGCGGCGCGAACACGAACAAGACAACGAACAGGGCCATCGGTGTCGACCAGCCCCAGCTGATATGCACTTGCCAGTACATGAACGCGGCGAGCATCCCCACCGCGCCGTGGGCGAAGTTGAACACCCCGGTCGTCGTGTAGGTGAGCACGAGCCCGCTTGCGATCACCGCGTAGACGGCCGACGTCGTCAAACCGATGACGGTGAAGGTGAGGAACTTCTCCACAGGGGCCTCGGAGGAGCCGGGCGGGAGGGTCCCGCCCGGCGCCGGACTTTGCGACTACTTGAGGTCGCTGAGCGACTTGCCGACTTCGGCGAGGGTGTCACCCGCGCCGTAGTTGCCGTGCAAAGTGAGCACGCTGGACGGGTCACAGTCGTAGAAACCGTTGTTGGCAGTGAACCCGGGCGCGATCTCGAAACCGTCGTTCGGGAGCGTGGAACCGGCTTCGAGAACGATCCCGCAATCGCTCGCCTTTTGGTCTTTGACGTCTTGGGGGGCGTGCAGGCCGCCGCCGGTCCAGTCGGTGCCGCCGACGCTGGTGGCGTTGTCGTACACGCAGACGCGGGTCAGGTCGGCGCCGCATTCGGAGGCGGCTTTCGCGAAGAGCAGCCACGCCGAGAAGCCTTGCGGGCCGAGCACCGCGTGCGACTTGCCTGACGGCTTGTATTGCGCGAACAGGTTCAGGTACTGCTGGGTCGCAGGGTTCTGGCTCGCATCGAAGAACGGTGCGAATCCGATCTGGATGAACGTGTTCGCGATCGCGCCGTCACCGGATGAGATCAGCCCCGCGTCGTAGTGGTTCGCCGCCGCGAGGATGAAGTCGAGCTTGTAGCCGATCTGCTGCAGCGCCTTTTCCAACAGGCCGAGGTCCTGCGGCTCACCGGTCCAAATGAGGCCCTTGGCGCCGGAGTCTTTGATCTGCTGGGCGTTGGGGACCCACGACTGCTCGCCGAGCGCCGGGTACTGCAGTGTCGTGCCTTTGAGTGTCCAGCCGAGCTGTTGTGCGGCCTCGCGCAGCTGGGCATCGACGAGGATCGTTGCCGGCGTGTTGCCGGTCATCGTCACGACGGACTTCACCGCGTCAGGGAACCGCTTTTGCACGTACTGCATCGACAGGACACCGATCGTGTCGGTGCGGTTGGGGAGCGGTTGGATCGACAGGTCGGCGTCCCGTGCGTTCGAGCTCACGACGTACGCCGGGATCTGCGGGAGCAGGCACGCCAGCCGGTCCTTCTGACCGGGATCGTTGTCGAACACGTTGCCGTTGCCGACGAAGAAGAACGCGGTCGGGCAGATCTTTTTGATGACCGCATCGAAGTTGAAGAGTTTGGCGTCCTCTTCGTCGAGTTTGATCTTGCGGCCATTGATGCCACCGGCCGCGTTGCACCAGTCCGTGAAGACCTCGCTGGCGTCGAAGAGTTCCTGATCGAGTCCGAGCCGGCCGGTGAAACCGGGATCTGCGCTCGTGGCGACGTCGATCGAGTCCGGTGTCACACCCTGATCCGGTGACGTGGTCTGCTTGCCCGGTCCGCACACATCCTTGAGGGTGCCGAAGTCGCCTGGGCCTGGCCCGGCCGGGCTGGTCGTCGCCGTGGTCCCCGACGCCGTGGTGGTCGTCGCGGTGGAGCTGCTACGACCGCACGCAGCGGCGACGAGCACCACTGCGAGCAGCGCGGCGACCAAGCCGAATCGCTTCACGATGTCCCCCTTCTCGAAGCCGGACAGGCCGCGGCCCGAACCGACTCCTCACAGCTCCGATGTTGACATCCCGACGCTACGCCCATCGCGATCTGATGGGTCGTCAGATTCGGTGGCGGCAGCCTGCCTGTTCGCGACCCCGCGCGCAAGCTTCTCGGAGCGCTTCGCCGAACCTCCCGGCTCGATCGCCGATCGCGTGCTCGAACCGTCGCCGAGGGTGAAAAGGTCGTTGACAGGCGAAATATCGCCGGTTGTTCGCGGCCGGAACTCGGCGACAAACGACTCTCCGACGACCGAAAACGGACCTATGCCGCCCCGACCCTCGAACCAGAAACCCCGAAACCCTACGTCTCGGTCGAAGGTCGCGTCGACGAGCTCGTCGCCGGAACTGAAGGCGCGGGACGAGCGAATCACGGTCTTGCGCCGTCCACAGCAGCACACGATGCCGCACCCGCGACGCCGGTCCCGTGTCAGGTGCGACCGTCGGGTCACGGCAGATACGCTCGACCGCATGGTGACAGTACGCGTCGATGCCGATCTGTGTGTCGGTCACGGCCGCTGCTATGTGCTCGCGCCCGACGTGTTCGGTACCGACGAGTTCGGCCACTGCGTCGTCCTCGAAGAACAGGTCGCGGACGCGCTCGCCGCCGACGCCCGGATCGGCGCCGACAACTGTCCCGAGCAGGCCATCACCATCGAATAGCCGTCCAGGAGGCGACCCGTGAAGGATGTACTCGGATACGAAGGCAAGCGGGTCATCGTCAGCGGCGCGGCCTCCGGAATGGGTGCGGCCACCGCCGAGCTGCTCGTGGAGCTCGGAGCCGAGGTGCACACGATCGACATCAAGAAACCCGACGTGACAGGCCTTGCGAGTTTTACCGAGACCGACTTGCGCGAGCCCGCGCAGATCGACGCGGCCGTCGCCAAGATCGGCAAGGTCGTCGACGGCCTGTTCAACTGTGCGGGTCTTCCCAACACGTTCTCGAACCTCGACGTGATGCTCGTGAACTTCTGCGGGCTGCGTCACCTGACCGAAGCGGTCGTTCCCAACCTCGTCGAGGGTGGCGCGATCGCCTGCATCGCGTCGTCGGCGGGCATCGGATGGCTGATGAACATGGAGACGCTCGGCACGCTCCTCGCCACCGAGGACTTCGCAGCCGCCAAAGCGTGGTGCGAGGCCGACCCGGCGCGCATCGCCAACGGCTACGGCCTGTCGAAGGAGGCGATCAACGCCTATACCGCGGTGCGGTCGTTCACCCTGGCGCCGCTCGGGATTCGCCTCAACTGTCTCAACCCCGGTCCGACGGACACGCCGATGATGCCGCACTTCGAAGAAGCGGTCGGCAAAGACTTCATGGCGAACTTCCCCAAACCGCTGTGGGGTCGCAACGCCCGGCCCGCAGAGCAGGCCTGGCCGCTGTTGTTCCTGAACAGTCCACGCTCGTCGTATGTCACCGGCGTCCAACTCGAAGCCGACGCCGGGTTCAAAGCCGGCGTTTTCACCGGCCAGATCGACCCGTCGGCGCTGATACCCGAAGGCATGGGGTAGTCAACGCGGCGAGCGCGGCCAGGCTCGCCGTACGTCACCGCACCGGCGTGCGCACCGACCGGTCGTCGCGCCGCCGTTACAGAGCCGCGAGGAACTTCGCGGCGAGCGGAGCCGCGACCGTTCCACCGACACCGCCGCCCTCGACGATGACCGCGAACGCGAGGTTGCCCCGGTAGCCGATGAACCATGCGTGCGTCTTGGGCGGATTCGCAGATCCGTACTCGGCGGTGCCCGTCTTGCCGAACACGCCGGACGGCAAGCCCGCGTTCGCTGCGGTTCCGCCCGCCTGTTCGACGCTGGCCATGAACCCGCGCAGTGTCGCCAAGATCGCCGGATTGAGCGGCGGTGCGGTCGTCGTCGTCGGTGCGGGATTGGTCGTCAGGACGGGCGCGCGCCACTGTCCGGACGCGACCGCGGCCGCGACCGAGGCCATCTGCAGTGGGCTCGCCACGATGGCGGCCTGACCGATCGCCGACGCGGCGCGGTCGGCGCGATCGGTCGGTGTCGGGTACGAGCCCCCGAAGGTCGGAACCGGAAGCGACCAGCGGGTATTGAACCCGTACGACGCGGCCGCCTGACCGAGCGCGCCCGCAGGCAGCTGGTCGGCGAGGCCGATGAACGCGTTGTTGCATGAGATCTTGAACGCTTGCGCGAGGTCGACGCTGCCTGACGCTTCGCCCTCGAAGTTCCGGAATGTTTCGCCGTCGACGGTCAACGTGACCGGGCACCCAGCCGGCGTCGCGCCGGTACGGCCAGCTGCGAGCAGCGCGGTCGCCGTGATGATCTTGAACGTCGACCCGGGCGGATAGCTGCCGTCGAGCGCCCGGTCGAACTGGATGTTGTCGGGCTTCGACACGATCGCCCGGATCTGGCCGGTCGAGACGTCGATCGCGACCAGCGCGGCGGGCAGGGTTTCGCCGGCCAGCGCCGCGTCGGCAGCCTGCTGTACGACAGGGTCGATGGTCACGTCGACCGGCTCGGGGTCACGGCCGGGGAATCGCTTCACCGTTCGGACGACCTTGTCGGTCGACCTGCCGGCGCCCGATTCGATCACCACCGCCGCGGCCGGACGTCCGGCGAGGCGGGCTTCGAACACCGACTGAAGTCCGGTCAGACCGACGACGTCGCCGTCCCGGTACGGCGGTCCGAGTTGTTTGAGACGCTCGGCGGTGACCGGGCCGACCGTACCGACGAGCTGCGCATCGAGAGCGTCGCGCGGTGCGAGCACCGCCTGACTCGCGTGGAAGAACACACCAGGGATGGGTGCGAGCTGGGGCCGAAGTACCGAGTGGTACCGCGCGTCCTCCGGGACGGTCGCGATCGGGACGAAGTAGTTCGGTTCGACGCCCGGTCCCCGCAGCGCGGCGTCGATCGTGGCCGGATCGGTTCCGACGAGCGACTTCATGCGCTGCTTGATCGTCGGGAGACTCTTCGCGATGAGATCGGGTTCGAGCCCGATTTCCACGACCGATTGCGATCCGGCCAGGACCGCTCCGTTGTCCGCGACGATCGGCGCGCGTGTCGGCCACGCCGACTGGTACAGCATCAAACGCTGACCGGATCCGAGTCCGGGGAAAAGGTCGCCGGGCTGCCATTGGATCTGCCAGACCGTCCGGGTCTGCTGTTTGACGCGTACGAACGTCAAATTCCCGTTCCATACCAACGACCCGAAACCGCCGAGGTTCACGTCGGCGCGGTACGTCGCGGAGGCTCCGGTCTTGGTGCGCAACAGACCGGTCGGGAGGTAACGGGCGGTACTTCCCGGCGCGGAGCGCACCAGCGACGTCGACGTCGTCGCCAGATCGGACGGCGGCGTCTCGATGAAGGCCGCCATCGCAGGCGCGTCACCGGCTGTCCACGCGGCCAGGAACCCGTCGAGCTGTGAGGTCGGCAGCGCCGAGGACCCATGGCCGCGACGGCGCTCGAACAGTGCGCCACCGGCGAGCGCGGCCACCACGACCACCACCACCAGCGTCCGGGGCCGCCAAAACCGGTGCCGGGGCCTGGTCGCGAACGTGAAACCCATGATCCGTATTGTGCGCATATCCCGGTGCCCGCGACCGGACAACCCCCAATTGCCGGTCCGACGGTCAGCGCGCCAAACTGGAACACGTTCTACTCATCGGGAAGAGGTCCGCTATGTACGTCGGCTTGTCGAAAGAGCACGAGGCGTTGCGTGACGAGCTGCGCGCCTACTACGACGAGCTCCTCACGCCCGAAGTCGAAGAAGACCTACGCAAAGGCGAAGGCGTCGGCCAGGTTTCGAAGGACACATGGAAGAAGATGGCCTCCGACGGCTACGCGGGGTTCGGCTGGCCGAAGGAGTGGGGCGGCCGGGGGCTGACGCCCATCGAGCAGTTCGTGTTCTTCGACGAATCGATGCGAGCGGGCGCGCCGGTCCCGATGCTGACGATCAACTCCGTCGCGCCGACGATCATGCGTTTCGGCAGCGAGGAACAGAAACAGTTCTACGTCCCGAAAATCCTGAAGGGCGAGATCCACTTCGCCATCGGGTACACCGAACCCGATGCTGGCACCGACCTCGCAGCACTGAAGACACGCGCCGTGCGCGACGGCGACGAATATGTGATCAACGGCCAGAAGGTGTTCACGAGCCTGGCGAGCGGCGCCGACTACATCTGGCTCGCGGTGCGAACCAACCAAGAGGTGAAGAAACACAAAGGCATCTCGATCATCATTGTGCCCACCGACACGCCCGGCTTCCGTTACGTGCCGATCGACAACTTCGGCGCGACCAACACGAACATCACCTACTACGAAGACGTACGGGTACCGGTCGGCAACCTCGTCGGAGAAGAGAACGGCGGCTGGAGCCTCATCACCAATCAGCTCAACCACGAGCGCGTCACGTTGTGTTCACCGGGCGTCGTCGAACGCATGCTCGACGACGTGCGCGGTTGGGCGCAGCAGACCAAGTTGGCCGACGGCCGCCGTGTGATCGACCAGGAATGGGTACAGATCAACCTTGCACGAGTGCACGCCAAGCTCGAGTTCCTTCGACTCGCCAACTGGCGGGTCGCGTGGCTCGCGCAGAGCGGCGCTGCGCTGAACCCGGCCGATGCGTCGACGATCAAGGTGTACGGCACCGAGTTCTACATGGAAGCCGCTCGACTGTTGATGGAAGTCATGCGCGACCAGGCGCCGCTGCAAGGTGAATCGCCCGGCGCAGTGCTGCACGGCAGGGTGGAACGGATGCTGCGTTCCATGCACATCCTCACCTTCGGCGGAGGCACCAACGAGATGCAACGAGACCTGATCGCGATCTTCGGGCTGAACATGCCCGGCAGCCCGCGCTGACAACGACGACTGACCACGACGACCGACCACGACGACTGACCGGGAGCTCGCGAGATGGACTTTGCCCTCACCGAAACGCAAGAGGAGCTGCGCGGCCTCGCGGCGCGCATCCTCGAGGACCGCTCCGGACTCGCGCACCTCAAAGAACGCGACCGTTCCGACGACTGGTACGACCTTGCGACGTGGCAGGAGTTCGCCAAGGCGAACCTCCTCGGCGTCGCGTTACCCGAATCGGCGGGCGGTCTCGGCTTCGGGTTCCTCGACCTGTGCACGGTGCTGCGCGAGGTCGGCCGCAACGTGTCGCCGTTGCCCGCCATCGCGACCCTCGTCTGCGGTGCGTTACCGATCGCGAAGTTCGGCTCCGACGCGCAGCAGTCGATCCTCGCCAAGGTCGCCAGCGGTGACGTGTTGTTGACGGCCGCGTTGGTGGAGCTCGGCGCCGAGCCTGAGGCGCCGAGCACGACCGCGACCCGCGACGGTGACGGTTGGCGTCTCAGCGGCACGAAGTCGAACGTTGCGGGCGTCACCGCCGCCGAGCTGGTCCTCGTCCCGGCGACCGTCGACGGCCGAGTCGCGATGTTCATCGTGCCCACCAGCTCGTCGGGTCTGACCGCGACCCGCCAGCAGTCGATGAATCACGAACCGTTGTTCGAGATCGAACTCGACGGTGCCCACGTCGGCGACGACGCACTCCTCGGCTCGACCGAACACGGTCCTGAGATCTTGGCGTGGACGCTCAACCGTACGACGATCGCGATGTGCGCGGTGGTGTCGGGCGTCGCCGAACAAGCCGTTCGGATCACAGCCCAGTACACCTGTGACCGCAAACAGTTCGACCGGGCAATCGGCACGTTCCAAGCGGTCGGTCAGCGGATGGCCGACTGCTTCATCGACATGCAGGGCATCGAGCTCACGATGCTGCAAGCCGCGACCCATCTCGACGAAGGCCGCGACGACCCGGTCGAGGTAGCGACCGCCAAGTTTTGGGCCGCCGACGGCGGCAATCGCATCGCGCACGCCGCGCTGCACGTGCACGGTGGCATCAGCATCGACGTCGACTACGCGATCCACCGATATTTCCTGTGGCTCAAGCAGTACGAGTTCACGCTCGGCTCGGCGACCCCCGAACTGCTGCGCATCGGCAAGGTCCTCGCCGACACGCCGGTGTGAGCTAACCCGATTCGGTACGGGCGATGTCCAACAGGCGACGGACGGGATCGAGGTCGAACGGCGGTCCAGTCATCACGATGAGATGTTCGGAACCGGCGTCGAGGTAGGCCTGCCAGTCGTCGATCTCGGTGGCCTGAATACCGACGGTGCGTTCGATTTGGCGTGGATCACGATCGACCCGTGCGCACCACTCGTCGAGGATGCGGTTCTTGTCCGCGTAGGCGGCCGGCGGGCCGAACGCATTCCACGCGTCGGCATGTTCAGCGGTGAGGCGCAACGTGACCTTCGGACCGGACCCGCCGACCAGGATCGGCACCGCACCGCGAGGCGGCGGGTTGAGCTCGTCGAAACGCTCCATGATCTTCGGCAACGAGTCGCGCAGGTGGCGCAGCCGGTCGGGCGCGGTGCCGAAGTCGTAGCCGTATTCGTTGTAGTCACGCTCGAACCATCCTGCGCCGATGCCGAGCACGAACCGGCCGTCGCTCAGATGGTCGATGGTGCGGGCCATGTCGGCGAGAAGGTTCGGATTGCGGTACGAGTTGCAGGTGACGAGGGCGCCGATCTGGGCGTACTTCGTTTCGACCGCCATCGCGGCCAACAACGCATAGGCCTCGAAGTGCGCAGCGTCAGGATCTCCGTAGAGCGGGAAGAAGTGATCCCACACCCAGATGCTGTCGACCTCCAGCGCGTCGGCGGCACGCCACGCGGCGCGCAGATCGTTGGTGGTCGTCGCTTGTGGATGAAGTTGCACGCCGACTTTGAACTTGGGCATGCGCGCAGGCTACTGATCGCGTAGCTCGACCCGCCGACCTCCGTCGCGCAGCACGATGGTCGCTTCGCCGGCGAGCAGCCGTTTGATCGGCGCGCCCACAAGGTCGGCGCGCCAGCCTGTCGCGATGCGGCTCGGTGCGCCGGTGAGGAGCTGTGTGAGGTCGGCGCGGGTCGCAAGGACGGCCGGGTCGAGGTCGAGTTCGGAGGCGCGCTGGGCGAGCCAGGCACCAATCACGGTGACGGCCGGCGCGAGCGCGCGGTCGATGTGATCCGATTCCGGCATTGCCACCGACGACGGCTCGAGCTCGAGCCCGGCGGTCACCGCAGCCAAGAGTTTTTCGGTCGCACCGTCGCGCAAGGCTCGACCGTCGACGCCGCGTATGGCCGTCAGTTCCTCGCGCGTGCGCGGCGGACGGCTCACAATTCCGATCAGCGCAAGGTCGGAAAGCACGAAGCGGGGTGGGACGTCGAGCTCGGCCGCGGTGCGCTCCCGCCACGCGCCGACCTGCTGGGCGACGCCGCGGGAACGGCCGCGCAGCTGGCGAGCGCCTTTCATTCGCCACCATGCGACGTCGGGTTCCGGCCGTGTGCGGATGCGTAGCCGCCGCTCCTCGCATTCGTCGGTCGCCCAGTGAAGCCGGCCCATCGGCTCGAGACGCGCCACCAGTACGTCTTGCAGTTCGAGGAGATGCTCGACGTCGGCGGCGGCGTAGGTCCGCTGGTCGGGATATAGCGGGCGCCGTGTCCAGTCGGTGAGCCGGTCACCTTTGGTGAGCCGCACGTCGAGGAGGCGCTCCACCAGGGATGCGAGGGAAGGTGCGCCCATGCCGATGAATCCGGCCGCGATCTGCGTGTCGAACAGCCGTGTGGGCAGTCGTCCGCACGCTCGGGCCAGGATCGCCAGGTCCTGTTCGGCGGCGTGCGCGACCATGACTCCGGGCCCGGCCAGAATCTCGGCGAACGGCGCGATGTCGACGGCGAACGGGTCGATGAGCGCGATGCCGGCCGACCAGGCGACCTGTACGAGGGCCAGGCGCGGCCAGTAGGTGCGCTCGCCATGGAATTCGGTGTCGAGGGCGTAGCGAGGTTCGGCCCGAAGCTGACCGATCAGGTCTGCGAGCGCCGCGCCGCTATCGACCCAACTCGATTCCATCGTCCCAGCATGGCGCGGTTCGGCCATCTCGGCGCGGTTCGGCCGCTGTTCGCGGTGCAGGCCCGGGCTCAGACGTGTGCGACCGAGGCGCGTACTGGGCCCAGCCGTTCGAACGAGGCGAGCACCTCGTCGTGGTCGTCGGACAGGTGGCGGATGATCACGTCGGTGCAGCCCAGCGCCGCGAGTTGCGCGAATGCTGCCGCGACCTCGTCTGGTCCGCCCACCACAGGCGCCGCGGGGTCGAAACCGCGGTAGCCGCGCGCCAAGATCGGGCCCGCGACCCGCTCGGCGTCGGCGTCGTCGGCGCCGACGTGCACGTCGCGCCGGACCGCGATCCTGGTTGCGGGACGGCCGTGGCGGGCGCAGGCCTGGCGGTAGGTCCCGACGAGGTCGCCGACCTCGCTCGGCGTCGCTTCGGGTCCGATCAGAAAGGCGTCGCCGAGGCGGGCGGCCCGGTCGACCGCGGCGGGCGCGGCCGCGCCGATCCACACCTCGAGCGGCTGCGGCGGGATCGGAGCGATACGTGCTCGCACAATCGAGAACGGAGCGTCGGTGTTCACCTCCTCACCGGCGCACAGGCGGCGCACGATATCGAGGGTGGCTTCGAATCGTGACGGCCGCGTCCGGATCGGCACGCCGAGGGCGTCGAACTGTTCGGCGCCGCCGCCGACCGCACACTGCATCACGAACGGACCGGACGCGATCGACGCGAGCGTCCCGATCTGTTCGGCCAGCAACACCGGATGCCACAACGGCAGCAGGAACAGCGCGCCCGCCGGACGTTCGTCCCATTCGGCCAGGAGGCGGCCGAGCATCGGGACGTTCTGGTAGTAGGGGACCGGCACGTTGTGGTGGTCGCCGATGAACAGACTGTCGAGCGACGCACGGTTGGCGGCGCGGGCGCGCTCGACCAACCAGCGTGCGCCCGTGCGGGCATCCATGGGTGCGTAGCCGCTGCGGAGGGAGGCGCCGACCTTCATGTCCCGTAGCTTCGCGCGATGCTTTCGCGATGGTGAACTCAGACACGACGGCTCCCGACCTTGCGGCGCTGAACGCCCGACGACGGGCGTTGCGCGACCGTTACCTGCTTGGGGACAACGAACGTCCGGTTTCGAACGGCGGCGGCGTCCATCACGTCGCGTTGATCTGCGCCGATCCTGAACGGACGATCCGCTTCTATCAGGATCTGCTCGGCTTCCCGCTGGTCGAGCTGTTCGAGAATCGCGACTACTCGGGTTCGTCGCACTTCTTCTTCGACATCGGCAACCGCAACCTGCTCGCCTTCTTCGATTTTCCGGGTTTGGGTCTGCAGGCCCTGCCCGAAGGTCTCGGAGGCATCCAACACCTCGCGATCTCGGTCGCGGTCGACGTGTTCGAGGCCGTCAAGGTGCGCCTCGCCGCGGCAGGCGTCGACTATCGAGGGCCCGATCTCGGTGTCGACGAGTCGATCTACTTCAAGGATCCCGACAACATCCAAATCGAGTTGATCAGACAACCGTTGTTCGAGATGCCCGAGAGCGCGCCGCAGGACGACTCGGCGCGCCCGGTCGTGGAGCGCTGAACTCGCGCACTGCCGGGAACCGATCGAACAGTTCGGCGCGGCGGCGGTCGCGGACCGGCGCTGCGATGTTGGTCCGGACGGTGAGCGTCCGCGGCGGCTCTGACAGTCGTCGCCTGCTCGCACACGCGAACGCGGCTACTGCGAGATCCAGCCGTGATCGAGCGCGTCGTCGATGAGGGTACGTGCCGCGGTCCACAGGTCCGGCGCCCCGTCGGCGATGTGCGCGTTGTAGTGACGGGCACGTTCGGCGGTGACCCCATACTCGGCCCAGACGTCGCCGCGATTCGCATGGTTGCACAGCAATGGCGCGAGGCGGTCGACCGAGTGGGCAAACCGGGCCTCGGGTGTCGTGCTCGCTTCGAACTCGTCCCAGCGCGCACGGAGGCGAAGCCCTGTGTCTCCTGGGATCAGCGCGAAGAGGCGGTCGGCGGCGCGCGTTTCGAGCTCCGCTTTGCGGGCCCGGGCCGAGTCGTCGTACACGAACGTGTCGCCGGCGTCGATTTCGACGAGATCGTGCACGAGGAGTATCTCGACGACGCGTGCCACATCGAGCGGTGCTGCGCTGTACGGCGCGAGCACGAGAGCCATCAGTGCCAGATGCCACGAGTGCTCGCCGCTGTTCTCGCGGCGCGAGCCGTCGGTGATCGAGTTGCGCCGAAGTACCGATTTCAACGAGTCGGCCTCGAGCACGAATCGCAGCCGCGCCGCGAGGTCGGCGTCGAGCGCTTCGAGCGCGGCGGCCGTATGTTCAGGAATCATCCGTTCAGCCTAAGGTGACCAGCCATTCCAGATGCACGTCGGTCAGGAGATGTTCGAGGTCGATAGTCAGCCGGCTGAGCTCGTCGAACATGAGCAGCAGGCCGAACGCACCGAGCACGAGCGCCGAAGTCACGACGATGAACGCGAAGTGGCGTTTGACCCAGCCGATCGCGCCGCCGACCCGATGCAGCGCGAGGCCGGTGACGAGAAACGGCAGCCCGAGGCCGACCGAGTACGCCGCCAGCAGCGTGGCCCCTGCCCAGACACGCTGTTGGGTGGCGGCGATCCCAAGAATTGAGCCGAGGATCGGGCCCAGACATGGCGACCAGCCAAAGCCGAACGCCGCGCCGGCCACGAGGGGCGCGGCCGCCCCGAACCGGCCGAGCGCGGGATGGAACCGTTTCTCTTGGTACAGCCACGGCGCACGCAAGAACATCGATCCGAGGAGGAACAACGCCATCGCGAGCATGACCGCACCCGAGATGCGGGTGAGGATGTCCTGATGGTTGCGCAGCGGCTGACCGATCCCCGACGCGGTGAGTCCGAGGAGGACGAACACCGTCCCGAATCCGGCGATGAACAACGCCGTGGTCCCGACGATTCGGCGGGTATGCGCCGTGGCGCCTTCCTCGAGTGTCGCGATGTCGAGCCCGGTCACGACCGACAGGTAGCCCGGCACCAGCGGCAGCACACACGGCGACAGGAACGACACGACGCCGCCGCCGACCGCGGCGAGGTAGGCCAGCACGTTGACGTCGCTGATTCGCGATCCAAGTGCCAGGAGCGCAGCCATGCCCCATTCTGTGCGATCGGTCCCGGCAGCCCTTCATCAGTAGGCTCCGAGCGACCGAGTCGTTGCAGCCGAAGGGACGGGTTCGTGAGCCGCGTACAGGATCTGTTCGACCTTTCCGACCGGGTTGCGGTACTCACGGGAGTCGGAAGCGGGATCGGCAAGGCGACCGCGTCGCTGCTGTCGGCGGCGGGCGCCACGATCGTCGGCGGCGACATCGACGAGGCCGGCGCCCAAGCCACAGCCGACGAGATCAAAGCCGACGGCGGCAGCGCGACCGTCCGCCGCGTCGACGTCACGAGACGAGACGACGTCGACGCGCTCGTCGATCTCGCGGTGTCGGAACACGGACGGGTCGACATTGTCGGCAACATCGCTGGCGTCCCGCACAACAAGCTCGTCGCGGACTGCACCGACGAGGAGTTCGAACGGATCCTTGCGATCAACCTGAAAAGCGTCTTCTACGGCTGTCAGGCCGCGATCCGACACATGATTCCGCAAGGTTCGGGCTGCATCGTCAACATCGCGTCGGGCGCGATCGACACTCCGGCACCGACCCTGGCGTGCTACGGGATGACCAAAGCCGCGGTGACGATGCTCACCAAGACGCTCGCCACCGAGGTCGGACGTCACGGCATCCGGGTCAATGCCATCGCGCCCGGCATGATCCTCACGAATTTCTCCCGTCACAACTTCGTCGACGAGCAGGGCAACGTGATCCCCGAGAAGTTGGAGCAGTACCACAAACGTGCCGGCGCGATGGCGCCGCTGTGCCGCTCGGGCGAAGCGCAAGATGTCGCGCGGTCGTTCCTTTACCTCGTCTCCGACGCAGCCGCGTTCATCACCGGCCAGATCGAACGCCCCAACGGCGGCGTCTCCATGCCTTGGTGACCGACGCACCCATGGTTGGGTGACGAACGGCTAGTTGAGGCCGAGATAGTCGGTTTTCTGTCCGCCGTCGGTATCGGCCGGACTGTCTTGGCCTGTGAGGTCGATGTAGTTGCGTTTGACCCGCACACGCGACTCGACTGGCGGGCCGACCCGCGTGCCGGTGCGGTAGCGGCCGTCGACGACGGGCAGGCTCCCGCTCCGCATCGCTTTCGCGCGCGCCCGCCGGCGTGCGTTGCGCTGCGCACGCCGACGTTTCACCGCTCGCCGTCGGAACCAGACGCATGCGACACCTGCCAGCACCACGACGAGCGCGACCCGGGTCGGAGTGAGCACGCCGCCGCCGCCGGAATGACGCGCAGCATGGCGTGCCGCGATGTTCGTGGTGGCGGCGATTGACGCCGGGATTCCCGAAGCCAGCATCCCCCGCTTGGGGCTTCGGGTTGAGGCGGCTCGATGCGTCGGGGTCTTGGTCGTGCTGCCCGCGAGCTTCGTGAACGCCGCCCGTGCCGTCACCCGCGTCTCGTACGGCGAAACCCGAACCGGTGGGAGAACGATGCGGGTCGTCGCGACCGGCGGCTTGTGCCAGCACTGGTCGAGGAGCGACGCGGCCCACGTGTAGCCGCTGTCGACCGATCCGAGGATCACCGCGATGCATTGGCGGCCGTCGCGTTCGGCGGTCGCGACCAGTGTGTGATCGGCGATCTCGGTGTAGCCGGTTTTGAACCCGTTCGCGCCGTCGTAGCCGAAGCCGTTGTCGGGCAGGAACTTGTCGTGATTGGTGAGCTCGTGATGCACGCCGGCCGGATCGGTGAAATCGAAGGTTCTGGTGTCGGCCCAGTGAGCGATCGCGGGCACCGTCAGCGCGTTGCGGGTCGCGATCGCCAAGTCGTACGCACTCGTTTTCGGTCCGCCCTCGTAGGAGGTGCTGTCCGTGAGTCCGGCCGGGTCGCCCCACGTGCTGTCGCGCATGCCGTACCGCTTCGCGGTCGAATTCGCATCGGCGGCGAACCCGCCGACGCTCCCGCCGGCGGCCTCGGCGATCGCGTACGCAGCGTCGTTCGCCGACACCATCATCATCGACGCCATCATCTCGCGGAACGGCCAGCGCGCACCGGCCGGCATCCCGATCTTCATCGCCTCGCGGGCGGCGGCGTTCGTACTGACGGTGATGGTGGCGTTCGGCGCGAGCCGTTCGACCGCCACGAGTGCCGTCATGATCTTGGCCGTACTCGCCGGCGGCAGAGCCTCGTGAATGTTGCGGCCGGTGATCACGGCGCCGGTGCCGGCGTCGACCAAGATGTACGCCTCCGGCGGCGGGGTTCCCGTGTCGGCGTGGGCCGGGACTTCGGCGACACCGGCCAAGCCCGCGACCATGATCGCGACCGTGATCAGCGCGCCGGTGAGCCGGGGTACCCGGCGTCGTGCCGGGCGGGCGTCGCCGTGCATGGCAGGTCAGGCTAGGCGCCACCGGCCGCGAAAACGGGTTCAGGCCACGATCGGTGTCGGGGGCTGCGTCCGGGATGGCGAAATCGAGCCGAATCGCGTGGCGTCCCCGCGCGAGGATGGGGCCGTGGGACGTATCTCTGCGCGGATCGCCGCGATCAACGAGTCGGCAACCCTGGTCGTCGACGCCAAGGCCAAGGCGCTCAAGGCTGCCGGCGAGGACGTGATCGGTTTCGGTGCCGGCGAGCCTGACTTTCCGACACCGGACGCGATCGTCGACGCCGCGATCGCGGCCGCTCGGGAGCCGCGCTATCACCACTATTCGCCGACGTCTGGCCTCGCCGAGCTGCGTGCCGCGATCGCGCACAAAACCAAACGCGACTCCGGCGTCGAATGTGCCGCCGACCAGGTTGTCGTCACCAACGGCGGCAAGCACGCCGTATACAACACCTTCCAGGTGCTCTGCGACCCGGGCGACGAAGTGTTGTTGCCTGCGCCCTATTGGACTTCGTATCCCGAGATCATCACGCTCGGGGGCGGCGTCCCCGTGGTACTTCCGACCACGGAAGTCACCGGCTTTCGGGTCTCGATCGAGCAGCTGGACGAGGCGGTGACGCCACGCACCAAGGTGCTGCTGTTCGTGTCGCCGAGCAACCCGACCGGCGCGGTGTACCCGCCCGACGAGGTCGAGGCGATCGGACGATGGGCGGTCGATCGGGGTATCTGGATCGTGACCGACGAGATCTACGAGCACCTCACCTACGACGGTCACGTCTTCTCGTCGATGCCGGGACTCGTTCCCGAACTGGCCGACCGATGTGTGATCCTCAACGGCGTCGCAAAGACGTACGCCATGACAGGTTGGCGCGTCGGCTGGATGATCGGTCCGCGTGACGTCATCGCAGCTGCGACCAACCTCCAGTCCCATTCCACCTCGAACGTGTCGAACGTCGCGCAAGCGGCCGCGCTCGCCGCGGTTTGCGGCGACCTCGAAGCGGTTGGTCGTATGCGCGAGGCATTCGCACGTCGAGGCAAGATGATGTTCGAACTGCTCTCAGGGATTCCGGGCGTCACCTGCCTCGAGCCTCAGGGCGCGTTCTACTGCTTTCCTTCTTTCGAGGGTGTGCTGGGACGCCAGATCGGCGGACGGCGACCGCAGACCTCCCTCGAGTTGTGCGAAGCGCTGCTCGAGGTCGCGAAAGTCGCGATCGTTCCCGGCGAGGCGTTCGGTGCCCCGGGATACGCGCGGTTGAGCTTCGCCCTCGGCGACGACGACCTCGGCGAAGGTGTGCGTCGCATCGCCGACGTGCTCGCGCCCTGACCGGTTCGGCGTGTCGGTGTCGGCACGAGGCCCGAATGCTGTGCGTCGGATAGCACGCCACGCCTGGATGCCTCGCTAGCCTCGCATCACTATGGCCTCCCGCGTCCTGGTCACCGAACCGCTCGCCGATCGCGGGCTCGACGCGATGCGTGCGGCCGGGCTCGACGTCGTGGTCAAGACGGGTCTGACCCCCGAGGAGCTCTGCGCCGCGCTGGTGGGCGTCGCGGCGCTGGTGATCCGCAGCGCGACGCAGGTGACCGCCGAGGTGCTCGCGGCCGGGACCGACCTTGTCGTCGTCGGCCGAGCGGGGATCGGTCTCGACAACGTCGACGTCGGCGAAGCGACACGGCGTGGCGTCATGGTTGTGAACGCCCCGACGTCGAACATCTTGTCGGCAGCCGAGCACACGATGGCGTTGCTGCTCGCCCAGGCACGCAACGTGCCGCAGGCCAACGCCGACCTGCACGCAGGGCGGTGGAACCGGTCGAAGTGGGAGGGCGTCGAGCTCCACGGCAAAACGCTCGGGATCGTGGGTCTCGGCCGGGTCGGCGTGCTGGTCGCGCAACGCGCGCACGCGTTCGGGATGCGACTCGTCGCGTACGACCCTTTCGTCAGTCCCGATCGCGCCCGACAGTTGGGCGTGCAGCTCGTCGACACGATGATCGATCTGGTCGCGGTGAGCGATTTCGTCACGATCCACGCGACGAAGACACCGGACACGATCGGTCTGGTGAATGCTGACGTGCTCGCCCATGCCAAGCCCGGTATGCGTCTCGTGAACGCCGGCCGCGGCGGCATCGTCGACGAGGATGCGCTCGCCGACGCAGTACGCGACGGCCGTCTGGGCGGCGCCGCGATCGACACATTCGCACAGGAGCCCACCACTGTGTCTGCGCTGTTCGAGCTTGACAATGTCGTCGTGACTCCGCACCTCGGTGCGTCGACAGCTGAGGCGCAGGACAAGGCCGGTGAGACCATCGCCGAGCAGGTCGTGCTCGCGCTGCGAGGCGACTTCGTTCCGTTTGCGGTCAACGTCGCCGCGTCGGAGGCGTCGGAGATCGTACGACCATTCCTGCCGCTCGCCGAACGGCTCGGGCGGCTGTTTTCCGGGCTGGCGGGCGGCGCGCCGGAAACGCTCGAAGTGTTCTACGAGGGCGAGATCGCCGACTACGACTGTCGTGTCCTGACCCTGTCGATCCTCAAGGGCGTGCTCGGACCGGCTGTCGACGAGCCCGTCACGTTCGTGAACGCACCCCAGCTCGCCGAAGCACGTGGCATCCGGGTTGTCGAAACCAAATCGGCCGACGCTCGCAACTACGTGAACCTGATCGAGGTGAAGGGCACATTCGCAGGACGCGTCGCGCAAGCTGCCGGCACCCTGTTCGGCAAGCAGCAAGGACCGCGCATTGTTGGAATCGACGAGCACACGGTCGACCTGCCACCCGCGCGTTACATGCTTGTGGTCCACAACTCCGACACCCCCGGGATGATCGGCGCGGTCACAAGCCAGCTCGGCAAAGCGAACGTGAACATCTCAGATATGGGTGTCGGCCGCAGCCCGAGTGGCGAAGCCGCGCTGATGGTGCTCGCCACCGACTCGCCCGTGTCGGCCGAGACCGTCGCCCGGGTCGCTGCCGAACCGGGCGTGCAGTCCGCCCGCGCGATCGACCTCGGCTAGATCGCGGCTAGATCGCGGCTAGATCTGGCGTGGCGGACGAGGGATCGGCGGAAACGGGAACGGGCCCGAATCCGAGGCGATGCGCTGCGTCGAGGCACGGACGCGTGCCTGCCACGCGCGCCATCCGGCGTATGCGAGCCCGGCGACGATCCCTGTGCTGAGTACCCGTTTGGGTCCGGCGCGCATCTCCCAATTGTCTCATGCACGACCGACGAGCGCCGAGATGAGACGGCGAAACGTTTGACGCGAGTGCCGATCGCGCTACAGTGAAGGCCGTATGCACAAGGAGACGACGCCGCAGATCACGCAGCCCTCACCGCTGCTGGGCCTCCTTCTTACGTAAGCGCGGGCGCCAATCGGTGCTCGCGCTCGACCCTCCGTGCCGACCGGCCCGGAGGGTTTTTCGTTGCGGCGAAACCCCGACAGACCCGGGAGGGCGACATGGAAACGGTCAAGATCTTCGACACGACACTGCGAGACGGAGAGCAGTCACCGGGCATCTCGCTCGACGTTGCCGAGAAGCTCGAGATCGCCGAGCAGCTCGCGCGTCTCGGGGTCGACGTGATCGAGGCCGGTTTTCCGATCGCCTCGGATGGAGACTTCGATTCGGTGGAGGCGATCGCCAAGTCGGTCCGAGGGCCGATCATCGCCGGGCTGTCGCGTACCGGGTTCAAAGATGTCGATCGCGCGTGGGAGGCCGTGCGCCACGCGGAGCGTCCACGTATCCATGTGTTCATCGCGACGTCGAAGATCCACATGGAAAAAAAGCTCCGCATGACCGAGGAGCAGGTCAAAGGCGAAGCCGCCGGCGCGGTGGCCCGAGCCAAAAGCTATTGCGACGATGTCGAGTTCTCACCTGAGGACGGCTACCGGTCCGATCCCGACTTCATGTGCGAGGTCTGCCAGCTCGCGGTCGACAACGGGGCAACGACGCTGAACATCCCCGACACGGTCGGCTTCGCGGTGCCGGAGGACTACGGGCGGCTGATCGCGTATGTGATCTCCCATGTACGGGGCGAGTTCGTCGTGTCCACCCATTGTCACGACGACCTCGGACTCGCAGTTGCCAACTCGCTCGCCGGCGTCGCCAACGGTGCCCGCCAAGTCGAGTGCGCCATCAACGGGCTCGGTGAACGGGCCGGCAACGCGGCGCTCGAGGAGGTCGTCATGGCGATCAGGACCCGCAGCGACTACTTCGTCGGAGTCGACGTGGGCGTGAAAAGCGACGAGCTGGCGCGCACCTCTCGGCTGGTGTCGAGGCTCACCGGCTACCCCGTCCAGTACAACAAGGCGGTCGTCGGTCGCAACGCGTTCGCGCACGAGGCCGGCATACACCAGCACGGTGTCCTCGCCGACCGCGAAACCTACGAGGTGATCGATGCGTCGCAGGTCGGTCAGGAAGCCGCGCAGATCGTGCTCGGCAAGCATTCCGGACGGCACGCGTTCGCCGACACACTCGACAAGATGGGTATCCGCGTGCAGGGCGATGCGCTCAACGCCGCGTTCGTGCGGTTCAAGGAGCTGTCCGACAAGAAGATCGAGATCACCGAAGCCGATCTCGAAGCGATCGTCGCCGAGGAGCTCGGCACGGAAATGGTGCATCGCTTCAGCGTCTACGAGCTCGAGGTGCACGGCGGCACCGCCACCAAGCCGAGCGCGAGAGTGGTGTTGGGTCACGGCGACGGCAAGGTCGAAGCCGCCGGGAGTGGCGACGGCATGATCGACGCCGCCATCGCCGCGATCTCGCAGGCCACCGGCGTGTCGGGCAAGGTCGGGAACTTCCAGGTTTCGTCGGTGACGGGCGGTTCCGATGCGCTCGGCGCGGTCGTGATCACCGTCGATTCTGAAGGTCGCAAGGTGACCGGACGTGGTGTCGCAACCGACGTCGTCGAGGCCTCGGCGCGCGCCTACTTGAACGCGGTGAACAAGCTCGTCCGGCTGCGCGAGCGCGGTGAGGTGCGCGAGATCACAGGAGGGCCCTAGTCGTGTCCGTGTCCGAGAACGTCAACTTGTGGAGCGAAGCCGAGCACGCGCTCGCGTATCTCCGCACACGCGACCGGATCCCGCATCGACCCGAGGCGTACGAGATCCTGCTCGAGATCCTTCCCGAACACGTCGACCGGGTCCTGGACTTGGGCACCGGCGACGGCCTCGCGCTCGGTCTCGTGCTCGACGCGCGTCCGGGGTCGGCCGGGGTCGGGCTCGACTTCCAAGACGAGATGCTCGACCGGGCACGAGACCGCTTTGGCGGCGAGTCCGGCGTCGACGTACGCCGCCACGATCTCGACGTGGCGCTGCCCGACGACCTCGGATACTTCGACGTGATCGTTTCGAGCTTCGCGATCCACCATCTTCGGTTCGAACGCCAACGTGCCCTGTACGGCGAGGTGTTCGACCACCTGAGTCCCGGCGGACTGTTCGCCAACGCTGAGCACGTTGCCTCGACCACGCCCCGAAGGCATGAGGAGTTCCTCGCCGCGCTCGGGTCCAGCCCCGACCAGGACGACCCGTCGAACAAGCTTGTGCCGGTAGAGACACATTTGTCCTGGTTGGCGGATTGTGGATTCGCCGACGGAGAATGTCTTTGGAAATGGCGGGAACTTGCCGTTGTTACAGGGAACAAGCCTGGCTGACGGATCGGGAGTCCCCATGAGCATGCTCGAGTTCTACGACTACCTCGTGTCGAGCGAAGCGACCCACGAACTCGCGCTCGCCATCGCGGACGTCTGGGCCGACCGGGAACTCCGCATCCTCGAGGCAGCTGCGTAGCCGCGGCGAGCCAGCCGTCGGGTCCGCTACGCGTGGACTGTCGGCATCCACTCGGCGCGCGACGTCTCGTAGGTCGTGATGTCGTCGCTGTGCGCGAGGGTGAGCCCGATGTCGTCGAGGCCGTGCAGCAGCCGGTACTGCGTGAAGTCGTCGATCTCGAACGCGACATCGAGGCCGATCGACGGTGCCGCGACGCGCCGTTGCTCGACGTCGACCACGATCTCGAGGTCCGGTTCTTGTTCGATCGCGTCCCAGAGGCGTTGGATCGCATCCTGCGCGACGGTCGCGGCCACGAGACCCATCTTCCCCGAATTGTTGCGGAAGATGTCCGCGAATCGTGACGAAAGCACGGCGGCGAAGCCGTAGTCCATCAGGGCCCACACCGCGTGTTCGCGCGACGAACCGGTCCCGAAGTTGGATCCGGCGACGAGGATGTTGGCGCCCTCGTACCGTTGCTGGTTGAGGACGAAGTCAGAGTTCTCCCGCCACTCCGAGAACAGTCCGGCGCCAAATCCTGTGCGCTCAACCCGCTTCAACCAGTCGCTGGGGATGATCTGATCGGTGTCGACATCGGACCGCACGAGCGGCACGCCTCGACCGGTGATGACTCGTACCTGCTCCATCAGTGCTCCAGATCCTGGGGGGTTGCGAAGTGTCCGGCGATCGCGGTGGCGGCGGCGACGGCGGGCGACACGAGATGGGTGCGGCCGCCTTTGCCTTGGCGTCCCTCGAAGTTCCGGTTCGACGTCGACGCACAACGTTCGCCCGGTGCGAGTTTGTCCGGGTTCATGGCCAGACACATCGAACAGCCCGGCTCACGCCAGTCGAAGCCGGCGGCGCGGAACACCGCGTCCAATCCTTCGGTTTCGGCCTGAGCTTTCACCGCGGCCGAACCGGGCACGACAAGCGTCCGAATGCCGGATTTCACGTGCCTGCCTTCGGCCACCGCGGCTGCGGCGCGCAGATCCTCGATGCGCGAGTTCGTGCACGAGCCGATGAACACCGTGTCCACCGATATGTCGCGCATCGGCGTGTTGGCTTTGAGGCCCATATAGGCAAGCGCCCGTTTCGCTGAGTCGCGCGCGGCCTCGTCGGTCAGGGCCTCAGGGTCGGGAACCGCGTCGTCGATTGTCACGGTCTGGCTCGGATTCGTACCCCACGAGACCTGCGGACGGAGCGTCGCGGCGTCGATGACGACTTCTTTGTCGTACACGGCTGCGGCGTCGGTGTTGAGTGCGCGCCAGTCGTCGAGGGCATGCTCCCACGCCTTGCCGGTGGGCGCGGCGGGTCGGCCTTCGAGATAGGCGAAGGTGGTGTCGTCGGGCGCGATCATCCCGGCCCGGGCGCCGGCTTCGATCGACATGTTGCACACCGTCATTCGTCCTTCCATCGACAGCGCACGTATCGCATCGCCGCGGTATTCGAGCACCGAGCCGATCCCACCGCCGGTGCCGATGCGCGCGATGATCGCGAGGACAACGTCCTTGGCGGTGACGCCGAGCGGCAGATCGCCGTCAACGGTGATCGCCATCGTTCCGGGCCGCATCTGTGGGAGCGTTTGCGTTGCCAACACGTGCTCCACCTCGCTGGTGCCGATGCCGAACGCGAGCGCGCCGAAGGCCCCGTGGGTCGAGGTGTGACTGTCACCGCACACGATCGTCATGCCCGGCTGGGTCAGTCCCTGCTCGGGTCCGATGACGTGCACGATCCCCTGGCCGGGATCGCCCATCGCGTAGCAGCGGATCCCGAACTCGGCACAGTTCCGGGCCAACACTTCGATCTGTTTCGCCGAGATCGGATCTTCGAGCGGACGGTCGAGTCCGGCGGTCGGCACGTTGTGGTCCATCGTCGCGACCGTCAGATCGGGTCGGCGCACACCGCGGCCGGAGAGACGCAGACCGTCGAAGGCCTGCGGGGACGTCACCTCGTGGACGAGATGCAAATCGATGTAGAGCAGGTCGGGAACGCCGTCCTCCCTCCGCACGACGTGCTGGTCCCAGACTTTTTCCGACAGGGTTCTCGTCGCCACGTCGCCTCCCGCTATCTCACTCTGTAAGACGGTATAATCACCAGATGGACAGTGTAGCAAGCGTGCCCGCATCTGGGGTCCAGACGCTCGACCGGTCGGTCAGCATCCTCGACGCCCTCGCGCGTGAGGGTCCGTGCACGCTCCCAGATCTCGTCCGAGTAACCGGTTTGGCGCGTCCGACTGCGCATCGTCTGGCCGTTGCGCTCGAGCGCCTCGCACTCGTCGTTCGTGACCGCGGCGGCCGGTTCCGGCTCGGGGCCCGCCTGGTCGGGTGGGGAGCGGCCGCGGGCGCCGCGCTTGCGCTTGTCGAACCGGCCCGCGCCGTCTTGCAGCGGTTGAGCGCCGATTCTGGGGAGAGCGCACAGCTCTACGTGCGAGAAGGCGACCAGCGGGTATGCGTCGCCACCCACGAGCGGCCGACCGGGCTGCGCGACACCGTGCCGCTCGGCGCGGTGATGCCGTTGACGAAAGGCTCGGGTGGGCGGGTGCTGCTCGCTTGGGCCGACGACCGGGACCGTTTCGAGGTCGATCCCGGCGTGCTGGACGCGGTGCGGGACGCAGGCTGGGCGGCCACGGTCGGGGAGCGAGAGTCCGGCGTCGCCAGTGTGAGCGCGCCAGTTCGGATCGCCGATCAGGTCGTCGCGGCGATCAGCGTGAGCGGGCCGGCGCAACGATTCGGGCCGGATCCCGGCTTGCGCTTCGCGGCGCCGGTGCTGTCGGCCGCAGCCGACCTGGCCCGCACTGGCGGCCTCCCGGCGACCGCTTAGGAACGTCCGTGAAACAAACAGCCTCGACGTTGTAGCAACGGCGTGCTCGTACGGGTGCCGAACGTTCCGTCACGTCTGGGTGGCCCCGTCACCGCCGCTCGGTGCGGCCGGTGCTCGCGCCCGTCGGTCTCGAGATCCGGACCGTGCGACGCCGGGGCGAGATGGCCCCCGAGTCGCGTCAGCTCAACGGTCGGACCGCAACCACCGTCACGCCGAGCTCGCGCTTCGGTCCCTGATATCGGACCTGCGTTCCCGGCCCTGCGCCGAGGAGTGCCTGACCGAGCGGCGACTCGGTGGACAGCACGGCGTAGGTTTCGTGTCGTTCCTCGATCGAACCGACAAGGTAGGTGACCGCGTCGTCGTCGCCTTCGTGACGGAGCTCGACGAGCACGCCGGGCTCGACCACGTCGCCGGACGACACGCTGTCGATGACGACGGCGCTTTTGAGCATCGCTTCGAGCTGGCGGACGCGCGCCTCGTTGTGTCCCTGTTCGTTCTTGGCCGCGTCGTAGTCGGCGTTTTCGCTGATGTCGCCGTGCTCGCGTGCTCGTTCAATCCACAACGAGATCTCGCGTCGGCGCGTCGTCGTGCGCTCTTCGAGTTCCTCGCGAAGACGCGCGTACGCCTGCGGCGAAAGGTGCGGCTCGCTCATCCGGGGCAGGGTACCCCCGACGTGCGCTTCGTGGCGCGGCGCCGCAGCGCCGTCGTCGCCGCACCGGTGAGCCTGTGAATAAGTTTGACAACGGTCGGATCTCCTGCGATCCTGGAGCTCTATGCAACCGCGTGGCGGCTCGGTGGAGTCCTCTTCGTTCGACGTCATCGTCATTCCGTAAGCGAACGCCGCCTCGGCGTTCGCTCCAACCGTCCACGTCTACGTGGGCGGTTTTTTCGTGCCAAGAGGAAGGATCGAGATGGCCCATCGGGTCGGGATTATCGGCGGCGACGGGATCGGTCCCGAAGTGACGGCGGAAGCGTTGAAAGTTGTCCGGGCCGCAGGTGTCGTGCTCGACACGACCGACTACGACCTCGGCGGACGTCGATATCTCACGACCGGCGACGTCCTGCCTGACACCGTCCTCGACGAACTCCGAGGGTTCGACGCGATTCTGCTGGGCGCGGTCGGCACCCCCGAGGTCCCGCCCGGCGTGCTCGAACGGGGTCTGCTGTTGCGGATGCGTTTCGCCCTCGACCTGTACGTGAACCTGCGGCCGTTCAAGGCGGGTCCCGGCCGCCACAACGACGGCGTCGATTTCCTCGTGGTGCGCGAGAACACCGAAGGTACATACACCGGCGAGGGCGGCGTTCTGCGCCACGGCACGCCGAACGAGATCGCGACCCAGGGCTCGGTCAACACGCGTCTCGGTGTCGAGCGATGCGTGCGGTATGCGTTCGACCTCGCACGCGGTCGCGCCCGCTCTCATCTGACGCTCGTACACAAGACCAATGTGCTCACCTTCGCCGGCGACCTCTGGCAGCGCACCTTCGACGACGTCGCGTCCGAGTACGCCCACGTGAGCACCGCGTACAACCATGTCGACGCCGCCTGCATCTACATGGTCGAAGACCCCGGCCGCTACGACGTGATCGTCACCGACAACCTCTTCGGCGACATCCTGACCGACCTCGCAGGCGCGGTGGCTGGCGGCATCGGACGGGCCGCGTCGGCCAACCTCAACCCCGGGCGTACCGGACCGAGCTTGTTCGAGCCGGTGCACGGATCGGCCCCCGACATTGCCGGCACCGGCCGGGCCGATCCTCGGGCCGCGGTGATCTCAGCCGCCATGATGTGCGATTTCCTCGGCGAGGCCGACGCGTCGACCCGAATCCTGAACGCAGTCGACAAGACTGACGATGTAGAAGGCACGACCATCCAGATCGGCGACGCGATCTCCGCCGCCTGCTGACGCCGTGCACGACCGAAAGGTTCGATGATGCCCATCACGCCGACCGACAAGATCTGGATGAACGGCGAGCTCATCCCGTGGGAAGACGCCCGGATCCACGTGCTCACCCACACGTTGCATTACGGCACAGGCGTGTTCGAAGGCATCCGTGCCTATGAGACCGAGCGGGGGCCGGCGGTGTTCCGCCTCACCGAACACGTGGAACGTTTGTTCAACTCGGCGCGCATCATGTTGATGGATATCCCGTACACGGTCGACCAGATCGTGACCGCCGTGAAGGACACGGTACGCGCGACGGGTCTGCCGTCGTGCTACATCCGACCGATCGCGTACTACGGCTACGGCGAGATGGGTCTCAACACGTTGCCATGCGAAGTGGACGTCTCGATCGCGTGCTGGCCTTGGGGCGCCTACCTGGGCGACGACGCGGTCAGCAAGGGCGTGCGGATGAAGATCTCGTCGTGGACGCGCCACGATCACAACACGATGCCGCCGTTGTCGAAGACCACCGGGAACTACGTGAACTCGTCGTTGGCGAAGGTCGAAGCCCTCAAAGCGGGCTACGACGAAGCGATCATGCTCAACCCCGACGGGCTCGTGTCCGAGTGCACCGGCGAGAACATCTTCGCGGCACGCCGTGGGATCCTCGTCACGCCGCCGGTGTCGGCAGGTGCGCTCCCCGGCATCACCCAGGACTCGGTGACGACGATCGCGCACGATCACGGATTCGAGGTCGTGGTCGACGACCTGTCGCGCAGCGACCTGTACGTCGCCGAAGAGATGTTCGTGTGCGGCACCGCGGCCGAGGTTTCCGCCGTGAACTCGGTCGACGACCGCGTGATCCCGTGCCCGGGTGCGATGACCAAAGTGATCGCCAACGAGTACGGGCGCGCCGTGCGCGGCCAGGTCGACAAGTACAAGGAATGGTGTGAGCTCGTATGACGTCACACCCACTCCCCGAACGCGTCGAGATCTACGACACAACCTTGCGGGACGGAGCACAGCTCGAGGGGATCTCACTCACCGTCGAGGACAAACTGCGCATCGCCGAGCAGCTCGACTGGCTCGGCGTGCACTACATCGAGGCGGGCTGGCCGGGCGCGAACCCCAAAGACGACGAGCTGTTCCGCCGTGCGCCACGAGACCTTCAGCTCGCGACGTCCACGCTCGTTGCGTTCGGGTCGACCCGCCGAGTCAAGGGAAAGGTCGACAGCGACGACACCCTGCGCCACCTCGTCGAAGCCAACGTCTCCACCGTGTGCATCGTCGGCAAAGCGTGGGACTACCACGTGCTCGAGGCGCTCGGGACCACCCTCGACGAAGGCGAGGCCATGGTCGCCGACTCGGTCGAGTTCCTTCGTGGCGCCGGCATGAACGTGTTGTTCGACGCCGAACATTTCTTCGACGGCTACAAGCGCAACCCCGAGTTTGCGCTCCGCGTGCTCGAGGCGGCCGCAACCAACGGCGCGTCGCACGTCGTGCTGTGCGACACCAACGGCGGCGCGTTGCCGCACGAGGTCACACGGATCGTGGCCGAAGTCGTGACCTACCTCGGTGACGACGTACGCGTGGCGGTCCACCTGCACGACGACGGCGGGACCGGGGTGGCCAACGCGCTGGCCGGCGTGCTCGGCGGCGCAACCCAGGTGCAGGGAACGATCAACGGATACGGCGAACGCACCGGGAACTGCAACTTGACCGCGATCATCCCGAACCTGTCCTTGAAGATGGGCATCGAGACGATCCCGCCGGACCGCATGGCCCGTTTGACCCCCGTCGCGCATCACGTCGCCGAACTCGTGAACATGCCGCTCAATCCCCAAGCCGCCTACGTCGGCCACTCCGCGTTCGCGCACAAGGCGGGCTTGCACATGA
>Ga0182024_10001850_pt1 | contig 53311 bp, 50 predicted proteins | sample P32metaG_FD_120480 | JGI IMG/M metagenome (GOLD analysis project Ga0182024, IMG submission 120480) | Permafrost microbial communities from Stordalen Mire, Sweden - P3-2 metaG (Illumina Assembly) | ecosystem: Environmental > Terrestrial > Soil > Wetlands > Permafrost | place: Sweden: Stordalen...
CGAGGCCTTCCGCAGCGGCGAGGGCATGGGCTGGCACGAGCACGATCACCGGCTGTTCCGGGGGACCGAGCGGTTCTTCAGGCCTGGCTACCGCGCCCACCTGGTCGGCGAGTGGATTCCGGCTCTGGATGGAGTGCAGGAGAAGCTCGAACGAGGTGCCAAGGTCGCTGATGTCGGCTGCGGCCACGGGGCGTCTACGATCATCATGGCGCAGGCGTTCCCCAAGTCCGAATTCTTCGGCTTCGACTACCACGCACCGTCGATTGAGCGCGCGCACGAGGCGGCGAAGGAAGCGGGCGTCGATGACCGGATCACATTCGCTACGGACGCGGCAAAGGAATATCCCGGCCACGGCTACGACCTGGTGTGCGTGTTCGACTGCCTGCACGACATGGGCGATCCGGTCGGTGCCTCGGCGCATGTTCTGAAGACGTTGGCACCTGACGGAACGTGGATGATCGTCGAGCCGTTTGCGAACGACCGCGTCGAGGAGAACCTCAACCCTGTTGGGCGCGTCTTTTACGGCGCTTCGACGGTGATCTGCACCCCGGCGTCGCTCTCCCAAGAGGTTGGCCTCGCGCTGGGAGCGCAGGCGGGTGAGGCGCGGCTGACCGAGGTTCTGGAACAGGGGGGATTCACGCGGGTTCGCCGCGCGACCGAGACACCGTTCAATCTGATTCTCGAGGCACGACCGTAGGCAGCGCCAATGTAGAACGCGTCAACACACGGGATGCTAGGCGCGTGATGGTGTACCAAAGCCGATCCACGGCCCTCAGAGCTGTCGGGCTTCGGGCCTAGGCGATGTCACAGGCGAACGTGGAGCTGGTGCGGAGTATCTATGCGCTGTGGAGCAGGGACGAGTCGGCTGACCATTTGATCGACCCGAATCTTGAGTATGTGAACCCACCCTATGCGGTCGAGTCGGGGACTCGGCATGGCCGAGGAGCGCTGGGGAAGGTGCGCGAGGTCTATCCAGACTTTCATGTGGAGCCCGAGCGGTTCGTGGACGCGGGCGAGCAGGTTGTAGTGATCGGCATAGCGCGCGGCAGGTCTGCCAGCGGTGTCGAGGCCCAGTGGCGTCAGGGCTATGTGTGGACCGTGCGTGATGGCAAGGCGGTCCGCTTTCGCTGGTTCAACGATCCCAAAGAGGCCCTCGAAGCCGTGGGACTAGAGGGGTAGGCGATGCCGAAGGAGAACGTGGAACTCGCGCGTCAGGCGTACGACGCCTACAACCGCGACGGCATCGATGGAATCATCGAATACCTCGATTCCGAGGTCGAGTGGCGTAATCCACCCGAATCGGCAGACGCCGCCGTCTTCATTGGACATCAGGGCGTCGTCGAGTGGCAGCGCATGGTCGACGAGGCCTTCAAGGAGATGCAGTTCGAGCCGAAGCGAATCGAACTTCCTGACGGGCGAGTCCTGGCGGTGGTTAGTTTCCGGTTTCGCGCACCGTACAGCGAAGTCGATGTGGAGGTCCCCATTGCACACATAATGACGTGGCGGGATGGCAAGGCTACGGCGTTCAACATGTACACCAGCGAAGCCGACGCCCTCGACGCCGCAGGGCTGGCGGAGTAGGCGACGTCGGCCAACTGAACCTGGTGCGCTCGACCTACGCCGCGTGGCAACGCGGTCCTCGTCCATGCGGGCGGCGGGCCTGTAGCGGTCAGATGCCGGTGTCCGGTGACGACTGCTTCGCGGCCCAAGCGATCGTCTCGACAGACACACTCGGCGCTGTCGCATCGGACGGAGGCTGTTGCACAAAGCCTTCTGCGAAAGCTCGGGCTGCGCTCGCTGTGACGGTCGCTGAGGGGTCTGGCTGTGCCGAGGCTGGGCAGGGCGCGCCTCGGGCGAGCGACGACTTGCCGCTTTTTCGAACCCTCCCTTAGAAAGGCCGCAATGGGCCCGTCGGAGGTTTGTAAAACAGCCTCGACGAAAGCAGGCGCGTCCGCCGATGCTCGGGGCGCTACCGCAACGGCGGAATGTTCGAGCAGCCGACGACCGATCCGGACTAGCGATCAGCGCCGCACCAAACTGCATCGCAACGAGCATCGCGCCGCCAGCTCTGGCGCGTTCTACGCGGAACGTGCCGCTATCCGCCCGATCACCGTGCGCGCTTTCAAGCCGCAGGCCGCGGGTTCGATTCCCGCCGGGCGCACTTTAGGAAGTACCTGCAAACCCGCTGGTTCGAGAGCCACGCACACAGGCTGACCAAGGGCGTTTCGGCTTGTGGGTACCACCCGTGGGTACGACTTGGACCCGTGAGACGACAGTTAGACGCGGTCGTCCAGGAGAAGTGTTTCGATGCTCGGGCGCAGGTAGAGCCTGCGCCCACCCCGCTGTAGGGGCACTTCCGCCCGCAACGTGCAGCGACTTCAGAGCGAACCCCCTATGCACGGCGAAGCGCCGGGTCTAAGATCGCGCTCCACGAAACACAGGAGGCGCCCCCGGTCCCGTCCTCCAATTGACCGGGGGTACGCCTCTCCATTCCACCGTCGCAAGATCGGCGCCCGACGGGATACTCACTCGACGGTTTCTCTCGAACAGAGCGCTAGGTGACGTGCCTAAGGTCCGCTGGAGAGCGTGAAGGTCCAGGTCGACGTGTAGCTTCCCGGGCGTGCGCTGGCGGGCACGGCGAGCGAGAAGGTCGGCGTGATCGTCTGATGTCCCATGCCGCTTGCGATCGCGGCGTTGACGAGCGTCGTTTCGGTGGGAGCGGTGGCTCCCGCTGGAAGCGTGTAGGGATACGACACTGTGTTGGTGGGCGCGGTGCATGTGTATCCGCTTTCGCATCCCGACGACGGCGCCGATGCCACCGTCGTCGCGGTGCTCGGCAGCGTTTGACTCCCGGACTTGAACGTCGTCGACGTCCCCCCGATGTTCCAGCCGTCGCCACCGGTGTTGTCGGTGATGTTGAACGGCGCAGCCACCGTCAGCGTGTTGTTGAGCCCGTTGAGTGTGAGTGGTGAAAACGTTACCGTGCTCGGAGCGGTCATCGACAGGCAATTGACACTCGCTCCGTCGCAGTAGTGGACCTGCACTCGTTGCAGCGACAGTGCCGTTGGGTACACGGCGACCTCGTCGAGCGTTCCTTTGAAGTAGTAGCTCGTCGGCACCGAAAGCCAGCCGGCAAGCAGGTCGTAGCCGATCCGCCAGTAGCCGGCGTAGCTCTGTGCCGAGGTGACCGCCGTGTTACTGGCCACCAGCGCGCCATCGACGTACAGGAACATGCCCGCGCTCGAGAGCGTGGCGACCGCGTAGTGGGGGCTGCCGTTGTTGTAGTCGGTCGTCGAGTTGATGCTCTTCACTTCGCCGGGATAGACCCCGAAGAAGAGCTCGCCGTTGTTGGCCATGTACAGGTGCCGGTCGTTCGGGTTGCTTTCGCCGGTCTTCGAGCTGCCGAATCCAATGATCTGGCCACCCGTGGTGGTCGAGGTCTTGAACCACGCCTCGATGGTGAACGGGTCCGGATTCGTGTAGGAGGTGTTGTCGTAGATGTACTGCGTCGAGCCGTTCAGGGCGAGCCCCGTATCGGTGTCGGTGGCCAGTAGGCCGGTGCTGCCCTGGGTCGGACTGCCGACCTCGGTGCCCGTGATGGACTTCCCCGACGAGTCCAGTGCGGTGGTGCCGGCGGTCTCGTCGAGGCGGTAGTAGAAGGTCGGCAAGTCAGCCAGAACTGCTGATGTATACGGGGTGGTAATGCCCGTCGGCGTGACGGAGGACGAGGTGGTCACGGTTGCTCCGCTGCCTTCGGAGTTCACCCCGTAGACGGAGAACTTGTAGGGGGTTCCGCCCGTCAGACCGGTGATGGTGGTGCTCGTGGAGGTGCCCGCAATCGCAGTTGTGTTGCGTGCCGCGGTGCCGCCGCTCAGCGCGGTGACCACGTAAGACGAGACGGTCCCTCCGCTGCTCGGCGCGTTCCAGCTCACTGTTGCTTGGTTCGCGCCCGCCGTGGTTTTGAGGTTGCTGACCGAACCGGGGACAGAGGCGAGCGCAGGTCCTGCACACACCGACAGCAGGAGCGCCGCCGTCATAAGGGCCAGCACAACGCCGGGCGCGTGGCGGGCGAGTCGGACGCCGCCGCGGATTTCCGGCTCGCCAAGGTCTGTTGTGGGCGTCGACGCGCAGGCGTTGGAGCTGATCAATGCCGCCAGCTTAGCTGTCGATACCGCTAGCACGCCGTCGCTGGGCCGGCACGAACGCTTGAAGCCCTCAAGTCTCCCGGCTCAGCTGCCGATAGCGGCGACAACAAAGTCAGATAGGCCCGAACGAGTACGACTCGCGGCCGCCGGCCACGTGGGCGAGTTCCCCGTGGCTTTCACAACAACAAAACGAAGGGATTGGAAATGGGCAACTTGAGAAGGCGTATGGCGTTGCTGGCCGCGCTCTCAGCGCTCGCGAGCGCCGCGGTTGCCGCACTGCCGGTCGCTTCGCAGGCAACGACGGCTGCGTCGGTGACCCTGAGCGCCGGAAGCCTGTCCTTCATCAACAGCACGCCGGCGGCCACCATCACCTTCCCCACGACGACGCTGAACGGCACCAACCAGACGATCACAAACACGCTCGCGTTCGACATCGGCGACTCGACGGGCTCGGGCTCGGGTTGGAGCGTGACCGGCACCTCCACGACGTTCACCTCAACGACCCACGCCTTGCCGACCGCCGCGACGACGATCCAGTCGGCGCCTACGCCCACCTGTGACACGGGCGCGGCAGGATGCACAACCGCCACGACCAACGTCACCTATCCCTACACGCTGCCCGCGGCGGCGACCGCGCCGACCGCGACGAAAATCGTCAACGCGACGGCCAACACCGGTATGGGCAACCAGACGATCACCCCCACGTGGTCGCTCGCGATTCCCGCGAACGCCATTGCCAGCGCCACCGCCTACACCTCGACATGGACGTTCTCGCTCGTCAGCGGACCGTAGCCGATTCGGATGCCGACCGCCTCGTGTGATCAACTTGCGGCGGTATTGACGGCCGTGACGACCAGCCCCCACAGCTCGACGTGCAGGTTCTCGCCCGTCAGCTCCAGTAGCCGATGAGGACGCTCCGATCCAGGCGCATCGCTTGCCTGACCAGCGCCGCCGCCGGCGTCAGCCTGACCTTCGCAGCCGCCTGCGCTTCGGCGGCGACGATCGGAGGGTTCGGGGTTCGTCCCGCGCACCCCGACCCAAATGTCCCGGCGAGTCGCGCCTACTTCATCGTCCAGGCGCCGCGCGGCAGCGGCCAGCAGGAGACGGTTGTCGTGACCAACGACAGTGCAAAGTCGCTGCCGCTTGCGGTCGACCCGGTCGACGGGCTGACCGGGGTGACCTCAGGCGTCGTCTATGAAAACCGGGGGATGCCCGTCAACGGCGCCGGAGCCTGGGTGACTCCGGCGGTGAAGCGGGTGACCGTTCCCTCACGAAGCTCGATCGACGTCGGCTTCACGGTCAAGGTCCCGAACGACGCACAGCCAGGCGACCACGTCGGAGGCATTGCCTTCCAAGCTCTGGAACCGAGGAGATCCGGCGGAAACTTCTCGGTGACGGTCGTCGAGCGGACGGTCGTGGGGATCGAGTTCGAGGTGCCGGGACCTGCGTCGAAAGCCATCCGGCTCTACTCGCTTGCGCTCGCGCCGCTCCCGGGAACGACCGTGCCGGCCGCCATCGTGACGCTCGAGGATGCTGGGCGCAAGCTGTGCCATCCCCAACTGACGGTTGCGATCAAGGGTCAAAAGGCCACCAGCACATCGACGCAGACGCTGGGGACGATCCTCCCCGGAGACAAGATCGCCTACCCGTTCAGATGGCCCGGCTCGCTCAGCCAGGGGAGCTACGACGTGACTGGCACGGCCACGCGCTGTGGTCCACAGGCGGTCATGCACGCCGCCGCCACGTACTCCCTCGCGGGCGACCACTCCAACTACCCGTCGACCAACGTCGGTCCGACGGCGCCGCTTGCGCACAACGGCTGGGCCTGGTGGCTCTACGTGCTCGTCGGTCTTGGAGCCCTGGGCGCATTCGCGCTGGTCCTACGGTACACCCCACGACGCGCCACTCAGGTCACCGATCGGCCGCCCCAGTGATATGCGCCATGGCTGGTCTCTCCCGGCGCTCACCGTGGACATCGCGGCGGTTGTCCGCGAAGCACCGCTGCGCGTGAGAAACCCGGCAGGTCAGGTTCGTCTTTCTGTCCGGTGGGAAGACCAGCGACTTTGAGCTCTTACGGCTTCTGGGTCGACTCACGCGTGAGGTAGCGAGTTCGGATTCGCTTTGGGTACCAAACTCACCGAAATCACCCTTGCTTTGGGCGATTCAGGCGGCCCAACTCGGCCGACTTTGCGCGTTTCGGCCACCCTTTGCCGGTCTTTCAAGCCGCAGGCCGCGGGTTCGATTCCCGCCGGGCGCATTTTCAGGACGCCACCCACCGTCCGCCGCCACCCGACATCCTCGACAAGGGGGGCTGAGCGGAAGGCAGACATCCGCCGGATTGTCAAGTTGACATTCTGCGTAAAACGTGATTTATATGTCGGCAACGGAGACGGGTCCCGTCCATTCGAAGGAGGAAGCAGCCGGGTGGCTTGGGGTCGAAACGCGACAGCGATAGGGGAGCCTGGACCAGGGGCTTGGGGTCAAGCAGGATGCGAGACCGGAATCGAGATCGGGGATGAGATCGTTCGCGTGCCAGGAGCAACGGATGCTCCGAGCGCTGCATGGCCGGTGGCCCTACCGCCGCTCGCACTGTCGCGACGACCTGCATTGGCTTGTGCGCGTGCGGCCCGGTGGCGGATGCTGCGCGAACGGGCGCGCGCATTCCACCACAGGCCTTCCCGCCATTCGTCGCCGGCCCCACGCCGGCTGAGGCGTCCCGGGCGGCGGGGCCCGGGAGGAGGAGGGGCGAGTCCTATCCCTTCAGACCCGAGAGCCGAGCCGGCCGGGTCTGTTGGGATGGGACGAGTCCGCTGGGCTCGGGCGCCTGTGAGGCATGCTCGGCGATGGCGTCGATGAACGTCGGCCACAGGGCCCGGGGCAGGTCGTGGCCCATCCCGTCGATGCTCATCAGCCTGGCCCCCGCGATCGCCCGCGCCGTTGCCCGCCCGCCCGAGTGCGCGACCAGCGGGTCGGCCCTGCCGTGGATCACGAGCGTCGGAGCGGTGATGTCGCGCAGTTCCCGCGTGCGGTCGCCCGACGCCGCGATGGCAGCCAGCTGGCGCGCGGAGCCGGCGGGGTCGTGGTCGCGGTCGTAGCTCGCCGCGGCGATGGCACGGATATCCGCCGGGTTGCGCTCGATGCCGGGCGAGCCCAGGGCGGCGAACATCCGCTCGGCGTGGGCGATGAACGCGTCTCGCCCGGCCGGTGCGCGCCGTAGGAAGATCGCGTAGCTGCGGAGCGCCGGCTGTCCGCTGCGGCGACTTCCCGTGCTGGACATGATCGACACTAGCGAGCGCACCATCTGCGGGTGGCGTGCGGCGAGCGACTGGGCGATCATGCCGCCCATCGAGGCGCCGATCACGTGCGCCGGGGCGAGCTCGAGCCCACTCAGCAGCCCGGCGGTGTCGTCGGCCATGTCGGCGAGGGTGTAGCTGGCCACGCGCTTGGGGCGCAGTAGGAGCTGGGGTATGGAGGGCGCCGGGGCGTGCACGTGGGTCGAGTGCCCGACATCGCGGTTGTCGAAGCGGACGACGTGGAACCCGCGCCCCGCCAGCTCCAGGCAGAAATCCTCCTGCCAGGCGACCAACTGCATGCTCAACCCCATTATCAGAAGCGCCGTCGGATCGGACGGATCACCGAAGGTCTCATAGGTCAGGTTTACTCCCCGGCCCACGTCGCATTGGTGCTCTGGCATGATCCAGGGACTGTAGCGTCCGAACGTCGCTAGGATCGTGCAGATGCCGCCAGAACGCGAGATCCAAGGGTTGTCGATCGACACGATCCGCGGCCTGGCGATGGACGCGGTGCAGAAGGCCAATGCCGGGCATCCGGGGACGGCGATGGCGCTCGCGCCGCTGGCGTACACGCTGTTCACGCGCTTCCTGCGCGTGAATCCAGATGACACCGGGTGGCCGAACCGTGATCGCTTCGTGCTCAGTGCGGGCCACGCGTGCGTGCTGCAGTACTCGCTGCTCCACCTCACCGGACACGACCTGGGCCTCGAGGACCTGAAGCAGTTCCGCCAGTGGGGCTCCCGCACGCCGGGGCACCCCGAGCGCGGCCACACACCCGGCATCGAGATCACCACCGGACCGCTGGGGCAGGGATTTGCCAACGCGGTGGGCATGGCGATCGCCGAGCGCTTCCTGAGCGAGCGCTTCAATCGCCCGGGCCATGAGGTCGTGGACCACCACTCCTATGTGATCTGCTCGGACGGGGACATGATGGAGGGCATCAGCCAGGAAGCCGCGTCGATCGCCGGGAACTTCGGGCTGGGCAAGCTGATCGTCTGCTACGACGACAACCACATCACGATCGACGGGACCACCTCGCTCTCCTTCGACGGCGAGAACCACACGGCGCGCCTGCAGGCCGACGGCTGGCACGTCCAGCAGGTGGGAGATTCCGAGGATCTGGGCGCGCTCGAGCGCGCCCTCTCGGAGGCACGAGCCGAAACCGAGCGGCCGTCCTTCGTCGCGATCCGCTCGCACATCGCATATCCGGCTCCGAACGCGGTTGACACCGCCAAGTCGCACGGTGCGCCCCTCGGTGAGCAGGAGGTGAGGGCCACCAAGGAGGTGATGGGCTTTGACCCTGAGCGCTCCTTCTGGGTCGACGAGCGCGTGTATGAGCACATGTCGCTGAAGGCCGGCGGCGCCGAGGCGCAGGGGGCGTGGAAGGTGCGCTTCGAGGAATGGCGCAAAGCCTTCCCCGAGATGGCGAGCGACTGGGATCTCGCATGGGCGGGCCGGCTGCGCGACGGCTGGCGCGAGTCGCTTCCCGGTTTCGCCGCCGGTGAGCAGATCGCCACCCGCTCGGCCGGTCAGAAGGCGATGGCGGCCTTCAACGAGTTCGCCCCGACGATGGCCGGCGGGGCGGCCGATCTGGTGGAGTCCACCAAGACCGTGTTCCCGGGCGCCGGCGAGTTCTCGAGGGTGCACTCGGGCCGCAACATCCCGTTCGGGATCCGCGAGCACGCGATGGGTGCGATCGTCAACGGCGCGGCTGCCCACGGCGGGGTCGTCAAGCCGTACGGGTCGACGTTCCTGATCTTCTCGGACTACATGCGCGGCAGCGTGCGGCTGTCGGCGCTGATGGGGCTGCCCGTGCTGTGGGTTTGGACGCACGACTCGGTAGGCCTCGGCGAGGACGGTCCGACCCACCAGCCGGTCGAGCATTACGCGTCACTGCGCGCGATCCCTCACCTGTGGGTGGTACGGCCCGCCGACGCGAACGAGACCTCGGTGGCATGGCGGGTGGCGCTCGAACGCGAGGACGGGCCGGTGGCCCTGCTCCTGTCGCGCCAGAGCATCCCGGTGCTCGACCGTGATGAGGTCGCCCCCGCCGAGCAGCTCGAGCGGGGCGGCTACGTGCTGTGGGACTCGTTCGCCGGGAGCGCGGCGAACGGCGCGGCGAACGGCCCACAGCTGATCCTCATCGCAACCGGCGCCGAGGTTCCCACGACGCTCGACGCGGCCCGCGCGCTCGCCGGGGAGGGAACCAGGACCCGGGTCGTGTCGATGCCCTGCATGGAGCTGTTCGAAGCGCAGTCGCAGGAGTACCGCGACGAGGTGCTCCCCAGGGAGGTGAGTGCGCGTCTGGCGGTCGAGCCGGGGGCGACGATGAGTTGGTGGAAGTGGGTGGGCACCGATGGCGACGTGCTCGGCCTGGACCGCTTCGGCGCCTCGGCGCCGGGCGCCATCGTGCTCAGAGAACTGGGATTCACCGCCGAGAACATCGCCCTGAGGGCCAGGGCGCTGCTCGAGCGCAGGAGCCCGATATCGACCTAGAGAAGGAGATCTGATCATGTCCCACACTGAGAACGCCACCCCGCTCGAGCTACTCTCCCAGCTGGGGCAGAGCGTATGGATCGACAACCTCTCGCGCGAGTCCATCCGCGGCGGGCACCTGCAGGGGCTGATCGACGACGACGCGGTCGTCGGGGCGACGTCCAACCCGACGATCTTCCAGAAGGCGATGGGCTCCGGAGAGGCCTATGACGGGCAGCTCTCAGAGCTCGACCACGCGCTCCCGATCAAGGACGTGTTCTGGGCGCTGGCCGAGCAGGACATCCGCGAGGCCTGCGACCTGTTCAGGGCGACCTGGGAGGGCGGCCAGCGCCGCGACGGGTACGTCTCGCTTGAGGTGGACCCGGGTCTCGCCTACGAGACGCTTGCCACGTTCCGCGAAGCGATCCGCATCCACGAGGCGGTCGACCGCCCCAACCTGATGGTCAAGATCCCCGCCACCATGCCCGGGCTGGCGTCGATCGAGGACGTGATCGCCGAGGGCCGCTCGATCAACGTCACGCTGATCTTCTCGCTGAGCCGCTACGCGGAGGTGGCGGAGTCCTACCTGCGCGGGATCGAGCGCCTCATCGCCACCGGCGGGGACCCAGGCAAAGTGGCCTCGGTGGCGAGCTTCTTCGTGTCGCGGATCGACACCGAGGCGGACCGGCGCCTGGATGAGATCGGCGGCCACGACGACCTCAAGGGGAAGCTGGCGGTGGCCAACGCGAAGCTCGCCTATGCCCACTACCTGGAGGCCTTCGCCGGGCCGCGCTGGGAGTTCCTCGCGTCCAAGGGCGCCACGCCGCAGCGGGTGCTGTGGGCGTCGACGTCGGTCAAGAACCCGGCCTACCCGGACACGCTGTACGTCGAGGACCTGATCGGCCCGGACACGGTCAACACGATGCCCGAGGAGACGATCCGCGACTACCAGGATCACGGCGAGCCGCAGGCGAGGCTGCAGAGCGGCCTCGAGGAGGCGCACCGGCTGCTCGATCAGCTGGCGAGCGCAGGCGTGGACTACAACGATCTCACCGACACGCTAGAGCGCGAGGGCGTGGAGAAATTCTCCGACTCCTTCGAAAAACTGCTCGAGGCCCTGAACGAGAAGCGCAGGTCGCTCGTTCCGGCCTGATCGCCGCGCGCGCCCGGCCGCGAGCCGGCTGATCAGCTGTAGGGAATGGGAATCAGAACGTCGATCTCCAGGGGCCCGGAGGGGAAGGCCACGGCGTGGAGCGTGTGCACCCGGAAGGTGAGCCCGCGGTAGTGGTAGGTGCCGCTCGAGGGAACGTTCCCGGGGTTCGGGCCGAGGCTGTTCTTCACGAGTTGCGAGCCCATGTACATGAGCACGTCAACCCCGGCCAGACGCTTGGTCAGCCGCTTGTAGCCCTCGTCGTCCTGGATCGAGAGCACGAAGCTGCCGATCTTGCGGCCGCTGAGACGCAGCGAGGCGCCCACAGGCGCCAGCACGTAGGGGCCGCCCACATCGGACAGGAGCCGCCCTTCGGCGCTGACGCGAAGGCGCACTATGTGCTGGTTGAGCAGGGCCGTGACGGCCCGTGCGGTCGCCGCTGGTTCGCGCGCGGCGACGGCGCGCAGCAGAGCCGGATCGTGCTGCACCCTGCGGATCTGGGCGAGCGCGCGCCCACCACGCTCGCCGTCGTAGATGTTGTTCGCGACGCGGCCGAGCGTGTTGACGAGGGTGTCTTCGGCGCTGTGGCCGCACAGGCCGCGCGTGGAGGCGCTCGATCGCAGAAGGTACACGCGCAGCTCCCCGGTCGGATACACGGCGGCGGGAAACGAGGCGTAGCGGTAGCCGACGTGGTCCTCGGTCAGGGATCCTTCTGTCGGAAGCTCGGCCTGCGGAAGCGTGAGCGAGCCGGCGATGCTGTGGCCGTTCTGGCGCAGGGCCACGCTACCTTCGGTTATGCCCTTGGCCTCGGCGAGGAATCCGGCGTCGGCCCACACGCTGGCAACGTAGGCCCCGATCGGAGCCGGCCCGGTTCCCGTCAGCGTCCCCCGCAGCGGAGCGAGCGCACGTCCCCCGACATCGACGAGCACGCGCCCGCCGTGCGTGACCATCAGGTTCGTCATGTGCCCGGTGGCGAGCAGGGAGCGGCCGGCAGCCCGGGCGGCGACGGCGTCGCCAGCTTCGACCGCCTGGCGCAGAGGCAGCGATGCCTCGATCAGGTGCCGCGCCGACGCCGTCCGTTCGCTTGAGATGCCCTCGTTGTACACGCGCCTTGCGATCCTGCCAAGCGTGTCGATGACCGTGGCCGCGCAGCCGTTCCCGGCGGTGAGCGCAGACCGGCCGGTGGCGTTGCCGGTGTGTGCGATCGCGCCATCCGGCGAGCTCGTCCCACATCCCCCCAGGGCGGCGGTGAGGCCCAGCACGACGGTTGCGCGCATCACGATGGACGGGATGCTCACGCGGGAACCATCCACGATCATCCTAAGGGGTCGCTAACCGCGCAATGAGACTCCTCATACCCCGGGCCGTCCGCTAGGGTCGATGGCCGATGCCAGTCGCTCTCATAACCGGCGCGTCCACCGGCATCGGCCGTGCCACCACGCTGCGCCTGGCGAGGTCGGGCTGGACGGTGCTGGCCGGCGTGCGCGACCCTGCGGCCGGCGAGAGCCTGCTGGCCGAGGCCCCGAGCGCGGGTCGCGTGCTCCCGCTGACCCTCGATGTGACCGATGCCGAGCAGGTCGCCCAGGCCGCCCGGAAGGTCGAGGAGGAGACCGGTCAGGCCGGTCAGCCGGGGAGCGGACGCCTCGACGCGCTCGTCAACAATGCCGGTATCGGCATCGGCGGGCCGCTCGAGATCATCCCGCTGGATGAAGTGCGCAGGCAGTTCGAGGTCAACGTGTTCGGTCAGATCGCCGTCACGCAGGCACTGCTGCCGGCTCTGCGCCGGGCGCGCGGGCGGATCGTGTTCGTGTCCTCCATCGGCGGGCGCGTGGCGGTGGCGTTCACGGCTCCCTACGCCGCATCAAAGCACGCGGTGGAGGCGATCGGCGACGCGCTGCGCGTCGAGCTGCACTCCTCGAACGTTCAGGTGGCACTGATCGAGATGGCCTCGGTCGCGACACCGATCTGGGGCAAGGCTCAGGCCGAAGCCGAGCGCGTGAACATCCCGCCGGAGCTGGAGCCTGCGTATGGCCCGGCGCTGGCGGGGATGGATAAAGCGATGAACGACGCCGCCCGCAGCGGCATTCCGGCGGAGCAGCTGGCCGAGACGATCGAAGGGGCGCTCACGTCCCCGCGAATGAAGGCCCGCTACCTCGTCGGGCGCCGGGCGAAGGGGATGCTGCTCGCCAAGCGGCTTTTGCCAGATCACGTGTTCGACCGCGTGATACGCCGCAACCTCGGTGCGTGAGCGCCGTCACGACGGCGGCGGGTAGACGGCCAGCCACGCGAACAGGCTCGTGGTGGCTGCCTGCGTCTGGATCTCCCCGGGCACGGCGTCCTGGGCCGGCAGGGTTTCGCCGTTCCACGAGAACAGGTACAGGCCCGCGCCGTTGAGCGAGCGGGTCTGCGCGTCGCGCGCGTTGTCGGCCGCGAGCGCATACAGGGTGGGGTCGTGGTCGAGCGAGTACAGGGCCAGCATCCACTGCAGGTAGATCGCGTCGTACTGGGGGGAGAAGTCCAGGAGGTAGCCGAAGCGGTTCAGAGCGGTGGTCGTGAGCTCGCTCGAGCGTTCGCAGTCGCCATGGTCGGAGGTCAGCTGACACAGCACCGCCTGGGCATAGATCAGCGGGCCCTCGATGTAGTCGATCGGAGTCGGGTTCAGGTTGCTGCCGGCGTACAGGCCGTTGGAGGCGCTGAAGCCGGCGGTGTTCCCCCACGCGAGGAACATGCGCGCCGTGTTCAGGTAGCGCGCGGAATGCGTCTGCTGGTAGAGCAGCGTCGCGAGCAGCGTCCCCGCAGCGAGCGCCTCGCCGGCCTTGTAGGGGTGGCTGGTGTTCCACCAGATCCCGCCGCTCTGGCGGTCCCAGCCCGCGGCGGCGATGTAGGCGAGCGCCCGCTCGGCGTCGTTGAGCCAGCGCCGCGTCCCGGTCGCGCGGTAGGCGTTCGCGAACGCAAGACCCCACCAGCCGTTGTCGTCGAACCAGGTCTGGGTATCCGCACCGCGGTCGCCAGGGTAGGGGGAGAAGCCCGGCACGGGGCGCAACCCGCGGTTCAGGTAGCGCTCCGCGCCGGAGGCGAACCGCGCCACGGCGTTTCGGTTGGCGGGCGTCGGTGAGGCGATGGCCACCGCGTCGAGCGACTCGAACAGCGGCACGATGTCCCAGATCGTGGCCAGCGGGTAGCGGTCGCGATCGCCGAGCCGCGCGTCATACCAGCCGCGGCGGGGATCGCTCCAGCGGTGCTCGGCACGGGAGACGCCGGTCTGCGCGAGGGAGAGATATCGCTGCTGGGCCCCGGCGAGTGGCGCCGCCTGCGCCGAGCCGGATGCAAGGATCAGGAGCGCGAGCGCCAGGGCGAGCGCCGGGAGGGTCAGGGCGGGCTTGGCCATATAATCCACAACCCGACAGTAGGCACAACGTCGCGTGTTTTTCGGCACGGATGCTGCCCGCGTTCCATTGCCTGCCCATATTCGGTGGGGACACCGGATATTTAGGTGACGAGTAGGTGTAGCAGCCGATGATTGTGGCCGAATAGATGACGATGGCCGAATCCTCCACCACAGCCACCTCCGAGGCCCCTTTCCCGGGCCAGCCCTCCGAACGCCGGGCGTGGCTGCTCGCCTGCCTGCTGGCTTGCGTGGGCGTGGCCGTGCTGGTGGCGGTGCTCACCGGCCTGGTCGGCCAGACGACGTCGGCTCCGCCGGCGCTTCCCCTGGCCGTTCCGGTCTCGGCCGCGACACCCGAGCCGGGTCCGAGCGCGGCGGCGAGCGTCCTCGCCGGGGCCGGGGCGAGCTCCGCTTCAGTGAACGGCGCGGCTCCCACCGGCGCGGAGCCCGCACACGCACACGCGATCGTCGCGCGACCGTCGCGCCTGCAGCAGAGCCTCGACGCCAGGCGCTTTGTCGATCAGACGCAGACGCATATCTTCGCCCGCTGGATGGAAGGCTTCTATCCCATCTACGCGGTCGCCCAGCGGACGTTCGGTGTCAACTGGCTGCTGATCGCCTCGATTCACATGCAGGAGTCGGCGTTCTCGACAGCGCCCGGCATCTACCACGGGCTGAACTTTGCCCGCTGCTGTGGAGGGCCGATGCAGTTCAACGTGACGAACGGCCCGGTCAGCACGTGGCAGCTCGTCAGCAACTCCTACATCTATGGAAGGCGCCCCGCCTCCTACGATCACATGACCGCCACCCATCCGTCGATCTACGACGACTTCGACTCGATCATGGCCGCCGCCCACCTGCTGTCCGCCGACGGCGCGGAATACGCGCTCAACGGCGCCGCGTGGGATGCCGCCTACGACTACTACGGCCACGACGCCACCGGCGTGACCTACGCCGATGAGGTGCTCGCGCGGGCGATCGGCTGGTCACAGCACGGGTTCTGCATCAACTGCGGGGTAGCGCCGGCGATGGTCGAAGCCGTGCACGCCGCCTACGGCGCGCCCGTGCTGGCGGCGTTGACGTCCGCCACCGCGGCCAGCGTGCCGCAATCGGCGTCTCGTTCGAAGCGCTAGGCCGCGCTGGCCTGCGTCAGCAGCTCGCCGGCAACCCGATCGGTCGCGTCGGAGGCGCCGCCGAGCAGACGGCGGGAGAGCTCGGCCCGACGGAAGTACAGGGGTGCGTCGTGCTCCCATGTGGCGCCGGTGCCGCCGTGGACGGAGATCATCGTACGCGCGGCCTGATCGAGCGCGCGGGAGGCGACCGAGCGGGCGGCGTTGGCGGCCAGCGGGAACTCCGCGGGCGCACCCATGCGCGCCCAGCCGGCGTAGTAGAGCAGCGAGCGCCCGTTCTCCAGTTGGCGCAGCACCTCGGTCAGGGAATGCTTGATCGCCTGATATGAGCCGATCGCGCGGCCGAACGTGAAGCGCTCCTTGGCGTATGAGACAGACACGTCCAGCGCCGTCTCGACGCTGCCGATGGACTCCGCGGCGATCAGCGCCTGGGCGAGGTGCCAGGCGCCAGCGAGCGACTCCTCCGGGGCATCGAGGACGGTTGCCGGCGCGTCTTTGAGCGTCACGTGTCCGAGCGAGCGGGTGGAGTCGTAGCGGGTCACGGACTCGACCGTGACGCCGGGGTCCTCGGCCTGAATCGCCACGCCGATGGGCCGGCCGTCCTGAAGCGCCACGCCCACCAGCACCTGGGCGCCGGGAGCGTCGGGCACGAACGCGACGCTTCCGTTCAGGCGCACGCGCCCGTCCGCATCGGTGGCTCCGGCGCTCGCAAGCGCGGCGCGCTCGAGACCGTGGGCCGGGTCGGCGCTCCAGCTTCCCTCGACGTCGTCCGGCGGTCGCGCGGGCAGGTAGGCCGCGCGCTGCTCGCCGCTGGCCAGGCCCGGCAGAAGCTCGGCCGCAGCCGGAGCATCGCCGAGGATCGCGGTTGCCGGCAGGTGGCCCAGCAGCTCGACGCTCGCGAGCACGCGGCCGCACTCGCCGAGCACGAGCATCGCGTCGAACACATCCAGGCCGGCGCCGTCATGCTCCTCGCTGATCAGCAGTCCCGGCCAGCCGGCCTCGCATGCGACCGGCCACAGGTCGGGCAGTGCGCTCTCGTCGCCGTCGAGGGCCTCGCGGGCCGCCTCGAAGGTCTTGAAGCGCGACAGCGCGCCGCGCGCCGCCTCACGCAGGAACACCTGCTCATCTGAAAGTGACAGATTCATGCCGCCGCCGCTTCCTTGGAGCGCAGCTCCGAGAACGGGATGCCCTTGTCAAGACGCGGCTCAGGGGGTAGGCCGAGGACGCGCTCGCCGATTGTGTTGCGTAGGATCTCCTCGGTTCCGCCCGCCGACTTCAGGCCGGGCAGGAAGGAGATCATGTAGGACCACTCGCTGTCATCGGCGAGTGCGTCGGGGCCGAACACGTCGGCGATCAGGTCGCCGGCCTTGATGGCGCCGTTGACGATCGTGACCTTCGCGAGGCCCGCCTCGGGACCGGGGATCTGGCCTTTCTGAAGCGCGGTCAGGGTCCTGTAGCCGGTGAACCGGACCGCGAGCAGTTCGCTTGATATCTCGCCGAGCTGGTGGCGCACGTTGCGGTCGCGGCGGGCGTGCTTGTCGCTGGCGATGGCGGCGGCGAAGCGGTTGGAGTTGTAACCCATGCCCTCGCCCCCGAGCCCGATCGTGACCCGCTCGTACATGAGCGTGGTGAGCGCGGTGCCCCAGCCGTTTCCGACCCCGCCGACCACCGCACCGGCGTCGAGCGCGACGTCGTCGAAGAAGACCTCGTTGAACTCGGCCTCGCCGGAGATCTGGCGCAGGCCGCGCACGGTCACGCCGGCGCCGTCTATCGGGACGACGAACATGGTCAGACCCTTGTGCTTGGGGACGTCGGCGTCGGTGCGGGCGAGCAGCAGCCCGTAGGCGGCGAACTGGGCGTTGGTCGTCCATACCTTCTGGCCCGTCAGCCGCCAGCTTCCATCCTCCTGAAGGCGCGCGCGGGTCTGCACCGCCGCGAGGTCCGAGCCCGCGGCGGGCTCGGAGAACAGCTGGCACCAGACCTCATCGCCGTGGAGCATCGGTCCGAGATAGCGCGACTTCTGCTCGTCGGTGCCGTTGGCGATGATCGTGGGCCCGAGCATTCCGACGCCGATCGCGTCGAGGATTCCCGGCACCCCGGCGCGGGCGATCTCCTGGCTGCAGATGACCTGCTCGATCGGGCCGAGCCCCTGGCCGCCGTACTCCTTGGGCCAGGTCACGCCGGCCAATCCACCCTCTGCGAGCTTGCCCTGCCAGGCGCGGCGGGCCGCGATTATCTCATCCTCGTCCTCGAGCGCTCCGGGTCCCTGCAGGACCGGCGCTTCGGACTTGTGCTCCTCAAGCCAGCTCCGCACCTTGGTGCGATAGGTGGCCTGCTCAGGGGTGTCGTCGAGATCCACGTGTCCTCCTTTGGCTGACTGACCAGTCAATCAGTATAGAGGACCATCACGCTCGCGCGCGCCGCGGTCGCGGGCGCACGCCCGCCTCGCCCGAGCCGCTGGCCCAGGCCCCGTTTGAGGTCAGGGGCTCAGATTCCGGGCGGTATCGGCGGCTGGGGGACCGGCGCCTGGTGGTAGACCTGCTCGAACCCGTGGTTGAGCAGATCGCTGGCCTCGATGGCGGGGTTGGGCGAGTTGAGCAGCACCACGCCGAGGCGCACGCCGTGGCGCTCGGCGGTGGCCACCAGGCATTTGCCGGCGGCCAGCGTGTAGCCGGTCTTCAGCCCCGTCACCCCCGGGTAGCCGTAGATGAGGAGCGGGTTGTTGTTGTACAGGAAGAGCTTGCCCCCCTTGATGGGGAAGGGCAGGGCGGCCGACAGGGTGCGCACGATGCCAGCTATCCGCGGCTGTTCGAGGTCGACGTGGGCGAGCATGGCGAGGTCAGCCGCGCAGGAGTAGTTGCCCTGGTTCACATAGCCGGACGGCGAGGAATAGCGGGTGCAGCCCATCCCCAGCTTGGCCGCCTCTGAGTTCATGCGCTTGACGAAGCGCGAAGCGGTGCCGGCCACGTGCTGCGCGAGGGCCATCGCGGCGTCGTTGCCGGAGGGCAGCATCAGGCCGTAGAGCATGCTCTCGAGCCGCACGCGCCTGCCCAGCGGCAGCACTCCGACCTTCGAGCCGGCGGCTTCTACGGCCTGCCGGGTCACGAGCACCGGTGCGTCGGGCGGCCCGGACTCGACGGTGAGCAGGACTGTCATCATCTTGGTGAGGCTCGCGATGCGCACGCGCCTGAAGGCATTGCGCTGCCACAGGACCTGGCCGGTGCTCAGATTGAACAGCAGCCCGGCGCGCGGGGGAGACCGGAAGGCGAGCTGCACGGGGTCCCGCTTGGGCGTCGTGATCCCGGCCAGCGCCAGGGCGGGCCTGCCGAGGGGCAGATCGCTCGGCGACAGTGCCGGCGCCGGGCTCCTGACCGCGTGGCCCGGCTGCACCGCGCGCGCGTCCCCGCCGCCGGGGCTCCGGCCGGTGTGCGACTGGGCGAGCGCCACCACGACCGCCGCGACGATCGCCACCGCGAGCGCTCCGGCGATCAACGCCCGACTGCGCCTGCGCCGCCGGCGGCTGCGCTCGCGCCTGCGGCTTCTGTCACCGGGGGTCATGAATGGAGAGGTGCTCATGGGCTCACCGGGGAGGATTGCGCAGGGCGCCGACGATCCCCACGGCGAGCAGCACGAGAATGAAGATCGACAGGGCGCTGGCCACGGAGAACCCTTCCTCGACGACCTCGGCGAACGTGAGGAAGGCGAAGCCGGCGATGAACAGCAGGGCCGCGCCGAGGACGGCCAGACGCGTCATGTCGCGGGCAGCGCCGGAGGCCGGGGCCTGCGACGCCTGATGAACAGCCGGACCAGCAGGAGGCCGAAGAGGAACCCGCCGATGTGCGCGAAGTAGGCGACGCCTTCGCCGCCGCCGATCGGGCTGGTGAGGCCGGCCGCGCCGAAGTAGAGCTGCTCCAGAAGCCAGAAGCCGAGCAGGAACACGGCCGGCACCTCGACGATCGTCACGAAGAACACGATGAACACGAGGCTGAGTATGCGCCCCCGGGGATACAGCAACACGTAGCCGCCCAGCACCGCCGCGATCGCTCCCGAGGCGCCGAGCGTGGGTGCGGTCGCGTTGGGGCTCACGAGTACCTGCGCTCCCAGAGCGACCAGGCCGCCGAGCAGATAGAAGGCCAGGAAGCGAGCCCGTCCCATCGAGTCCTCGACGGTGGGACCGAAGATCGCCAAGAACAGCATGTTGCCAAAGATGTGCAGGAAGCTGCCATGGAGGAACATCGAGGTGAACACCGTCTCCCACGTGGCGGGTTGGGCGGGCGCGCTGCCGAGCGCTCCCAGCGCCGGCGATTCCCCCGGATGGCGCTGGCAGACGACGGTGCCGGCGATGCCTTCGAGCGTCCGCACGGGCGCGAGCCAGCAGTGCGCGCCGGCGTGGGTGAGCTCGTAGGGGATCGCTCCGTAGCGCACCGCGACGCCGGCGGTCGGGCCTCCGAAGAAGCTGCCGCCATGGCGAATCTCGAGCAGGTAGACGATCGCGTTGATCGCCACCAGCCAGACCGTGACGAGCGGAAACCGCGCGAGCGGAATGTTGTCTTTGAGTGGGAACATCGCGCAGCGATGAGGCGCGCGTCTGCGCAGCGACTACGCGTGCGCCGCCAGCGGCCCCGCGCCCGAGGAGCTCTGCGGCACGTGCTCGTCGGCGTGATAGCTCGACCGCACGAGCGGCCCCGCGGCGACGTGCTCGAAGCCGAGCTCATACGCCGCCCGCTCGAGCAGGGCGAACTCATCCGGGTGCCAGTAGCGAACGACCGGCAGGTGGCGCTCGGATGGGCGCAGGTACTGCCCGACGGTCAACACCTGCACGCCGTGGCGGCGCAGCGCCGCAAAGGCATCGACCATCTCCTCGTGGGTCTCTCCCAGCCCGACCATCAGCCCGGACTTGGTGAGCAGCTCATCGCCGGCCATCTCCTTCGCCATCGAGAGCACGCGGCAGGAGCGCGCGAACTCCGAGCCCCGCCTGGCCAGCGGGTACAGGCGGGGGACCACCTCGACGTTGTGGTTGAACACGTCAGGGCGCTCGGCGATGACCTTCGCCAGCGGCATCTCCTGGCCCTGGAAGTCGGGGGTCAGAACCTCGATCTGGCAGTCGGGCGCCTGACGGCGCACCTGGCGGATGACTCCGACGAACGCCGAGGCCCCCTTGTCGGGCAGATCGTCGCGGTCGACCGATGTGATGACCGCGTGGCGCAGGCCCATGCGCGCGATCGAGCGCGCCACCCGCGCGGGCTCCAGGGGGTCGTTCCACGTCGGCTTGCCCGTCTTCACGTTGCAGAAGCCGCAGCGCCGTGTGCAGGTGTCGCCGAGAATCATGAACGTCGCCGTTCCGCGCTCCCAGCACTCTCCCACGTTCGGGCAGGCCGCCTCCTGGCAGACGGTGTGCAGGTTCTCCGAGCGGATCAGCTCCGATAGGGCGCGATAGCGCTCGCCGCCGGGCGGGGGCACCTTGAACCACGGCGGCTTTCGCTCGCGCAGCGGGCGCACGTCGGGGCCCAGCACGCTCAGCACGTCCATGCCGCCGGGGTTCGACCGCGATCGGGTGCTGCTCATGCAGGCACGGGCTCCGCCTCATGGGACGGGACGGTTTTGATGTGGGGCCGCTCGGCCGCGAGCCCGGCGGCGTGCGTGGTGTCGATCCCGAGACGCCGCGCCGTGACGAGGCGCTGGCGGCGTCCATGGGCCTCACAGAAGCTGTAGGCCATGCGTCTGCGAAAGCGGGCGAGCGAGGGAGCGCCGGACGGCCCGCAGGCGCTGGCGGACTCGCGGGCGATCGAGGTCATTGCGACCTCGGGCAGGCCGCAGGCGATGACCCAGGAGAAGGGCTCGAGCTCGTTGTGGACGTTGACCGCGAAACCGTGCGTGGTGACCCCGCGCGAGACGTGCACGCCGATCGAGGCGATCTTGCGCCCATCGGTCCACACGCCCGTGTAGTCGATGCCCTCCTCGTGTCGCGAGCGCGCCTGGATGCCCTGCTCGGCGAGCGCACCGATGATCGCGTGTTCCATCGTTCGCAGGTAGGAGTGCACGTCGTGAATGGCCATGATCGGGTAGCCCACGAGCTGGCCGGGGGAGTGGTAGGTGATGCGCCCGCCCCGGTCGGTATCGAGGATCTGGATGCCCTTGGCGCGGTAGAAGTCCTCGCCCAAGCGCAGATCGTCCGCGCCGGAGCGCCGCCCGCGCGTGTAGACGGGAGGGTGCTGGAGCAGGAGCAGCGTGTCGGGAAGCTCCCCGGCCTGGCGCCGGCTGCGGACGTGCTCCTGAATCGCCACCCCGTCGAGGTACGGCACGACCCCAAGGTGGCATACCCACAGCTCGTTGGAGGATCGATCGGCGTCGCGCATCTGCCCAACTCAGCCTAGCGCCCGCTACGCGGGCTACAGGGTGAGCGCCGCCGGAGCCTCGAGCAGCTCCCGGATGCGCGCCAGGAACAGGGCGGCGCCGGCGCCGTAGAGGACGCGGTGGTCGCAGGCGAGCGTGATGGTCATCATGTGACGCGGCAAGAGCTCGCCGTCGCGCACCACCGCCCGCGGCTGCACCGAGCCGACCGACAGGATCGCCGCCTGGGGCGGGTTGATGATCGCGGTGAAGCTGTGAACGCCGTACATGCCCAGGTTTGACACCGTGAACGTCCCCCCGCCCAGCTCCGGCGGGGTGATCGTGCCGGCCCGGACCCGCTCGGCCAGCGTGCGGGTCTCGCGGGCTATCTCTCCGAGTGCCTTCTCCTCGGCGTCGAACACGGTGGGTACGACCAGCGCATCCTCGGCGGCCACGGCGACCCCGACGTTGACCCGCGAGTGCAGCTCGAGCCGCCCGTCGCGATAGCTGCCGTTCGCGGTGGGGTGCTCGCGCAGCGCGAGCGCCGAGGCCTTCACGACCATGTCGTTGTAGGTCGGCGCCTCGGCCTGGGACAGCCGCTTGAGCTCCGCCCGCAGCGCCACGCACTCCTCCATGTCGACCTCCACCTGCAGGGTGAAGTCGGGGATGGTGGCCTTCGACTCGGCCATCCTGCGGGCGATCGTCTGCTGGGTGCGCGACAGCTCGAGGATGGTGGTCTCGCCCTTGGCCGTCGCCACCGCGTCGACGGTGGCCGCGGACGGCGCCGGAGGGGCCCCGCCGGGCGCCCCGCCGGCCCGAGCGCCGGCGCCCTGCACGTCTGCCTTCACGATCCGCCCGCCCGGGCCGCTGCCCGTCAGCGTCTGCAGGTCCACGCCGCTCTCGCGGGCGATGCGCCTGGCCAGCGGCGATGCCTTGACCCGCCCCTCGGCGGTTAAGCGGTCATCGGCCTGGGCCGGCTCCTGCGGCTGCTGCTCCTGTGCGGGAGCCGGCCCGGCGCCGTCGCCGCTCGCGTCGGTCTCGACCGCTGTGTGCGCGACGGCCGGGGCGGCCGGCGGCGCGCCGGCGGATCCGACATGCGCGATCAGCTCGCCCACCGCGAGCGTGTCGCCCTCGCCGGCGACGATCGCAAGGACGCCGTCCTGATCTGACTCGTAGATCATGGTCGCCTTGTCGGTCTCGATCTCCACGAGCTCCTCGCCGCGGCGCACCGGCTCGCCGTCGCGCTTGAGCCAGCGCAGGATCGTTCCCTCCTCCATCGTGTCCGACAGGCGGGGCATGACGATGTCCGCCATCAGGGCGCTCCGCCGGCCCCGTCGCTCAGCCCGAGGGTGGACAGCGCGGCGTGCACGATCTGGGCCTCGTGGGGATAGGCCAGGTCCTCGAGCGGCTTGGAGTAGGGCATCGGCACGTCGGCTCCGGTCACGCGCCTGACGGGAGCGTCGAGGTCGTCGAAGCCCTGCTCGGTGATGAGCGCGGCCAGGTTGGCGCCCACGCCGCCGTGGGGCCAGCCCTCCTCGACGGCCAGGCAGTGGTTGGTCTTCGCAACGGACGCGAGGATGGTGTCGAGGTCGAGCGGGCGCAGCGTGCGCGGATCGATCACCTCGGCGCTCACGCCGTGCTCGCTTGCGAGCGTCTCCGCCGCGCGCTCAGCGGTGAGGGCCATGCGGGAGATGCCGAGGATCGTGATGTCAGAGCCCTCGCGCGCCGTGCGGGCGCGGCCGAATCCGACCAGGTGCTCGGCGTCCTCGGGCACCTCGCCGCGCACACCGTAGAGCGACTCGTGCTCGATGAAGATCACCGGGTTGTCATCGCGGATGGCCGTCTTCAAGAGGCCCTTGGCGTCGGCGGCGGTGGCCGGAACGGCCACGAGCAGCCCCGGCACGTGCATGAACAGCGCCTCCAGGCAGTGGGAGTGGGTGGGCCCGAGCTGATGGCCGGCGCCCTGGGGCATGCGCACCACCAGCGGCACCCTGGCCTGGCCGCCGAACATGTAGTGGATGTGTGCTGCGTGGTTGACGATCTGGTCGAACGCCAGCAGCGCGAAGTTGATCGTCATCAGCTCCACCACCGGTCGCAGGCCCGTCATCGACGCGCCCACCCCGACACCCACGATCGTGTTCTCGGAGATGGGGGTGTCGCGTATGCGGCTTTCGCCGAACTCCTCCAGGAGGCCCTCGGTGACCTTGAACGCCCCCCCGAAGACGCCGATATCCTCGCCCAGCAGCACCACGCGCTCGTCGCGGCTGAGCTCCTCGCGCAGGGCCGCGTTGAGCGCCTCGCGGTAGCGCATCTGTGCCACCTCAGGCGCCCTCGCTCGCCTGTAGGGCGGTGGTTATCTGCTGGGGGATCTCGCCCGCGCCGTCATCCTCGGCCGCGTCCCGGGGCCCCGGCGCCGGCGGGGAGGCGCTCGTGGTGCGCACCGAGTAGGAGCCGCGAACCGCATCGTCGAGCACGTAGACATCGTCATACAGCGACTCGGGGGCCGGGAAGGGCGAGGCCTCGGCGAACTCCACCGCCGCGTCCACCCGCGCGATCGCCTCCTCGTCGATGCGCGCCAGCTGCTGCTCGTCGATCACCGCCTCTGTCGTCAGCAGCTCGCCGAAGGAGGGAATCGGGTCTCGCTTGCGCCATTGGGCGACCTCCTCCTTGGTGCGGTACTGCTCGGGATCGGCCATCGAGTGGCCGCGAAAGCGATAGGTGACCGCCTCCACCAGCACCGGCCGGTGGTCCTCGCGCACGCGGCGCACGGCCTCCGCCACGACGGCGTGGGTGTCGAGGACATCCATTCCGTCACAGCGCATCCCGGGGACACCCAGGCTCTCGCCCTTGCGCTGCAGGTCGGTGACCGCCGAGTGGCGGCCGAGCGCGGTGCCCATCCCGAACTGGTTGTTGGTGACCATGAACACCACCGGCAGCTTCCACAGCGCCGCCAGGTTCAGCGTCTCACCGAAGGTGCCCTGGTTGGAGGCGCCGTCGCCGAAGGTGCAGAGGGTGACCTCGTCGGTCCCCTGCATCGCGCTTGCCAGGGCGATGCCGGCGGCGATGGGCAGGTTGCCGCCGACGATGCCGTAGCCGCCCATGAAGCGGCGCGCGAGATCGAACATGTGCATCGAGCCGCCCCGCCCGCCGGAGCAGCCGTCCACGCGCCCGAACAGCTCGGCCATCACGTTCTCCGGGGGGGTGCCCCGCACGAGCGCGTGGCCGTGCGAGCGGTAGGTCGAGATCAGGTAGTCGTCCGCGCGCAGCGCCCTTGCGCTGCCCACGATCGTGGCCTCCTCGCCGATCGACAGGTGCAGGAAGCCCCCGACCTTCGCCCGCGCGTACATCTCGCCCGCCCGTTCCTCGAAGCGGCGGATGAGAGTCATCGTCGCCAGCCACTCGCGTGCGTCATCCGGCGGCGGCAGGCGGGTTGCAATCACGGCTCCACGGTACTCCAGCGCGCGAGGAACTCCTCAGCCTCCAGCCGCGCCAGCTCCTCGCGCAGCGCACGCGCGAGCCGGGAGGCCGCGTGCGGCGGGCGATCCCAGAACAGGACCACCTCGCCGCCGTCGATCTCGACGATCTCGATGTGGTCCACGCGCTCGGCGTCGGCCAGCAGCGCCGGCGTGCGCCCGCCGCGCGTGAGGATCAGCCGATAGGCGCGGTTGGCTTTCACCGGGACACCGTGGTGCAGGCGCGCATGTATGCCGCCGCATCCTCGAGGGCGCCGTCGCCCAGGAAGACGCGTTCGCCGATCCTGACGGCGGGTACGTCGATGATGTCCGTGCCTGCCGCGCTGGCGGTTGTAGTCGCGAGCTCCCGCTCCACCGAGCGCAGCTCGGCCCCGCGCAGCACGGCGGCGGGGTGCATCTCACAGGCCGCCGCGGCGATCAGCACGTGGTCGGTCTCACTCAGGCTGTGGCCGCCGGCGAAGGCCTGCCGGAAGGCCGCCTGGGCAAAGGGGACGACCCGGCCGATCGACTTGGCGTAGGTGGCCACGCGCATGGCGAGGGTCGAGTCGAACGGGAAGGGATCGGGCCAGCGCAGTGGCTGCAGCCCGAGCCGCCGCGCGCGGCGGGCCATCTCCGAGCGGAAGATCTCCTCCTCCTCGCGGCAGCGGAAGGCGTCGAAGCGCTCGGCGGCGGGGAGCGCCGAGGCGAGCACCGGCTGCCACTCGGCCGGGCCCGGCAGCAGCTGCAGGATGCGCTCGGCCGCGAGGTAGGCCTCAGGGCTTGAAAGGTCGAAGTAGAAGCTGGCCGGCGGATCGCTCACGATCAACCGTGGATCAACCAGCCGTCCGCTGCGCGTGCGGCTTCCATCACGGCCTCGGAGAGCGTGGGGTGGCCGTGCACGATCCGCCCGACCTCGCTGAAGCCGCCCTCCAGGCCGCGCACGTTCACGAGCTCCTGGATCAGCTCGGTGGCGCGCGCGCCCACGATGTGCCCGCCGAGCAGCTCGCCGTACTTGCGCTCGCCCACGACCTTCACCAGACCCGCCGGGTCGCCGTAGACGATGCCCCCGCCGACGGCTCCGTATTTCACCTTGCCGACGACCACGTCGTATCCCTCCTCGAGCGCCTGGGCCTCGGTCAGCCCGAATGAGCCGACGTTGGGCGTGCAGAAGGTGGCTCGCGGGATGTCCACGTGGGCGAGCGGGTGGGTCTGCAGGCCGGCGGAGTCCTCGACGGCGATGATGCCCTCGTCAGAGGCCTTGTGCGCGAGCGCCGGGCCGGCGACCAGGTCGCCGATCGCATACACCCCCGCGCGCGAGGTGCGCATGGCGCCATCCACCTGCACGAGCCCCCGCTCTTCAAGCTCGACGCCCGCCTCGGTGAGCCCCAGCGCCTCGACGTCGGCGCCGCGCCCGGCCGCGATGACGAGATAGTCGGCCTCCGTGCTGGGGGAGCCCGCCGCGCCGTCGGCGCCGGGCGGGCCGTAGCTGAAGCTCACGCCCTCGTCGCTGACCTGCACATCCGCCACCGGGGCGCTCTTCTGCACGTCGATGCCCTGCTGCTTGAGCCCGCGCTCGACCAGACGCGAGATGTCGGAGTCCTCGGTCGGAAGCGCGCGGTCGAGCGCCTCGAGCAGTATCACCTCGCTGCCCAGACGGGCGAAGCCGGAGGCGATCTCCGCGCCGGAGGCTCCGCAGCCGACGACGGCCAGACGGGCCGGCAGCTCCTTCAGCGCCCAGGCCTGCTCGGTCCCGATCACCCGGCCGCCGAACTCGACTCCCGGGATCGAACGCGGCACCGAGCCGGTCGCGAGGATCACGGTCGGCGCGGAGATCAGCTCTCCGGCGACGCTGACCGCCCCGTCGGCCGTCAGCGCCGCATCGCCCTCGATCACGTCGATCCCGTCTTTCTTGAACAGCCCCGCCACCCCCGAGGTGAGCGTGGAGACGACCTTCTCGCGGCGGGCCTGGACCCCGGCGTAGTCGACCTCGACGCCGCTCACCCTCAGCCCGAACTCCTCGGAATCGCGGATCTCCGAGAGCAGGTCGGCCGCGCGCAGCACCGCCTTTGCGGGGATGCAGGCGTAGTTCAGACAGCGCCCTCCGACCTTGTCCCGCTCGATCACGGCGGTCTTTTTTCCGAGCTGCGCGGAGCGGATCGCCGCCACGTAGCCACCCGGGCCGGAGCCGATCACGATGCAGTCATAGCTTCGAGCCGCCATTGCGCTGAGCCTATCGTTCCCCGGCCTGAATCCGCCCCATCACGCGCACCAGCTTCCAGAAGAGCCACCCCCCCAGTCCGATGCTGAGCAGGCACACGGCCGCCGCCACGATCGTCGATGCGACGACGAGCGCCAGCGAGGTCACGAGGATCTGGAAGGCGAGCAGCGCCTCGAAGCCGAGCACCGCCCAGTAGCGCCGCCGGTACATGCCCTGGGCAAGCAGCGCCAGCACCAGCGCCAGGAACACCGCGCCCGGAAGCGACCCGCCGTGGCGGCTGAGGTCGTGCACCGTGGCGGCCCCGATCATGATGGCGAGCGCCAGCAGCAGGCACACCGCGACGGCGATGCGCAGCGCGACCGGCCGCTCGTCCTCGCCGAGCGGCTCGAGCGGCGCCGGGGAGGCTCCCGGCGCGGGGTGAGCGGGCTCCTCATCGCGGCCGCGCCCCTGCCCGGCCTGAGCGCCGGCGCGATCGCCCGGGCCGGCGGTCAACTGAAGGACTCCAGGGGGGCGGCGTCGAGCAGCTCGCGAAGCGCCCGCGCCGCACGCTGCGGGTCCTCGGCCGCGGCGATCGCCCGCAGCACGACCGCGCGCCTGGCCCCCGCCTCGATCGCCTCGCCGAGGTTCCGGGCATCGAGGCCCCCGATCGCGAAGAACGGCACCGGGGAATGCTCGGCGGCATAGCGGATCAGCCCGAGCCCCACGGCCGCCCGCCCCGGCTTGGTGGGCGTCACGTGCACAGGGCCGACACCGATGTAGTCGGCGAGCGCCGCGTCCGCGGCGTCGATCTGGAGCGGAGCATGCGTGGACAGGCCGATCAGCATGTCCGGGCCGACCATCTCGCGGACCTCCGAGACCGGCATGTCGTCCTGTCCGACGTGCACCCCGTCGGCGCCGGCCTCGAGCGCCACCGAGGGACGGTCGTTGACGATCAGGAGGGCCCCGAGTCGCTCGCACAGCGCCCGTGCCGCGTCGGCGACCGCGACGAGCTGCTCGTCGCCCAGGTGCTTTTCGCGCAGCTGCACGATCTGAACACCTCCGGCAACGGCGGCGCGGAGCAGGTCCGGAAGCTCGCGACCGTCCTCGCCCGAGCCGCCGGAGCCCGGGCGATCCACCATCGCTCCGCACACCAGGTACAGACGGGCGGCGGCGAGTCGTGCGCGGCGCTCGGAGCCGAGGTCCTCGAGGGGCATGGACCCAAGTCTGACACCGGGCTAGCATCAGCCTCAGTGTCGGCCACCGCAGATCGCTCCTCGCCAGACCTGCTCGTCCTCGGCGGCGGTGTGATCGGGCTGTCCGCCGCCTGGCGCGCGCGCGAGCGCGGGATGTCGGTGACCGTGCTCGAGCGCGACACCATCGCCCAGGGCACCTCGCGCGTCGCCGCGGGCATGCTCGCGCCGGTCGCCGAGGTGGAGTTCGGCGAGGCCGGCCGGCGCATCCTCGAGCTGGGGCTGCGCTCGGCGGAGATCTGGCCGGCCTTCGCCTCCGCCCTCGAGGAGGTCGCCGGCACGGACGTGGGGCTGATGAAGACCGGCACGCTCATGGTCGCCCGCGACGATGATGAGGCACGTGAGCTCGATCGTCAGATCGCCTTCCGCGAGTCACTCGGCCTGCGCGCCGAGCGCCTGCGCCCGAGCGAGGCCCGCGAGCGCGAGCCGGCGCTGACCCCCACCGTGCGCCTGGCGCTGGAGGCCCCCGAGGATCACTCGGTCGATCCGCGCCTGCTGCTCGCGGCGCTGCGGAGCGCCTGTGAGTCCACCGGGGTGCGGCTGCGCGAGCACGCGCGGGCTCTCCGCATCGACACCAACGACGCCCGCGACCGCGTCGCCGGCGTGACGCTCTCCTGCGAGCGGGGAATCGAGAAGCTGACCGCGCCACAGGTGCTTCTCGCCGCCGGCGCCTGGGCCGGGCAGATCGAGGGCCTGCCCGAGCATGCGCGCGTGCCGGTGCGCCCGGTCAAGGGACAGCTGCTGCGGCTGCGCGACCCGGCCGGACCGGGCCTGTTGCGGCGCGTCGTTCGCTTCGCCGGCGGCTACCTCGTCCCGCGCGCGGACGGCCGCTACGTGCTCGGCGCGACCATGGAGGAGCGCGGCTTTGACACGCGCCCGACCGCGGGCGCCATCCATGAGCTGCTGCGCGACGCCCACGAGCTGGTGCCCGGCGTGTCAGAGCTCGAGATCGAGGAGCTCTGCGTCGGGCTGCGCCCGGGTACGCCCGACAACGCGCCGGCCATCGGCGCGGGTGCGATAGAGGGCCTCACCTGGGCGGCCGGTCACCACCGCAACGGCATCCTGCTCGCCCCGCTGACCGCCGATCTCGTCCTCGAGGCGCTGAGGAGCGAGCGGCCTGTCAACCCGCTCCTGCTCGCCTGCGCGCCCACCCGCTTCACCGCCTCACAGCCGCGCCCGGGGCCGGCGCGGTCCCCGTCTGAAAGCGTGGCCGTCTGATGATCAGCCTAAACGGGGAGGTCGCAGAGGTGCGCGCGGGCGACACCGTGGCGGTGGTGCTCCGCGAGCTGGGCGTCAGTGAGGACACTCGCGGAATCGCCGTTGCGGTCGACGGCGAGGTCGTCCCGCGGGTCGCATGGGAGTCGTTCGCGCTCTCGGCGGACGCGCGCGTGGAGGTGCTCACGGCGATGCAGGGAGGATGATCTGGCGATGAGCGACGGCGTCAACCCCGTTGCCACCTCGCCGACCGCGCGGAATGGCGCACCCCCGCCCGCGGAGGCCTGGACGATCGCCGGGCGGACGCTGCGCTCGCGGCTGCTGCTCGGCACGGGCGGATTCCCGTCGCTCGAGCTCCTGGCGGGGGCCATCGCGGCCAGCGGCTCGGAGCTCGTGACCGTGGCCCTGCGCCGCCTGGATCCCGCCGGGCGCCAGCCCGGCCGGGGATCGCTGATCGACGTGCTCTCGGCTGCGGGCGTCGAGCTGCTGCCCAACACCGCCGGCTGCCACACGGCCCGCGACGCCGTGGTCACGGCGCGGCTCGCGCGTGAGGCGTTCGCCACCGACTGGGTCAAGCTCGAGGTGATCGGCGATGAGGACACGCTCCTGCCCGACGCCCCGGAGCTCCTGCGCGCCGCCGAGCAGCTCGTCGACGAGGGCTTCGTGGTGCTCCCCTACACGACGGACGACCCCGTCCTCGCGCGCCGGCTCGTCGACATCGGCTGTGCCGCCGTCATGCCCCTCGGCTCGCCGATCGGCAGCGGCATGGGGATTCGCAACGCTTACAACATCGCCCTGATCAGGGAGGCGGTCGACGTGCCGGTGGTGCTCGACGCCGGCATCGGAACCGCCTCCGACGCGGCCCTCGCGATGGAGCTCGGCTGCGACGCCGTGATGGCCGCCTCCGCCATCTCCCGCGCGCAGGACCCCGTGCGCATGGCCGGCGCGATGCGCGCCGCCGTGCAGGCCGGACACCTGGCGCGCACGGCCGGGCGCATCCCCCGCCGGCTGTATGCCAGCCCCTCGACCCCCAACACCGGGCTACCCGACCTGCACCCCTCCTGATCGAGGCAGCTACCTGACGACTTCGATGGTCCCGTTCATCGACGCCGGATGGATCGTGCACTCGTAGTGGATTACCCCCGGTCGGGTCAGCGTGACCTCGTAGCTGCCGCTTTCGCCGAAGTCATTGGAGGCGAAATGCTGAGGGCCGCTCTCGCTGGTCACGTTGTGTTCGACGGCGTCGTAGTTGGTCCACCTGACGGTGGTTCCCACCTTCACCTTGAGCGTGTCGGGAGCGATCGTGATGTTGCGGTAGGCGACCTGCACCACCCCGCTCTGCACCGGAGCCGAGGATCCCGGGGCCGCGAATTTCGGCGTGGTCGTCGTTTTCAGTTCGCCGCTCGTCGACGTCGGCGTCGAGGTGCTCGCAGAGCTCGAGCTGGTGGTCGAGCTTTTCGAGGAGCCGCAGCCGACGGCCAGCACCAGCGCGGAGCAGGCGATCAGTATCGACAGGCCTCTCCTCATCGCTTTCGGACCCTAGCCTAGACTGGCTTCCCCATGTCGCGCCACTTCCTCACCGGGGCCGAGCTGACCGCCGCCGAGCTCGCGGCGCTGCTCGATCGGGCCCTCGAGCTCAAGGCTTCGCCACTCTCTTCGCAGGAGCTCGCGGGCCTCAGCGTGGCGCTGATCTTCCAGAAGCCCTCGACCCGCACGCGCGTGTCCTTCGAGGTCGGCGTGCACGAGCTGGGCGGTCATGCCGTCGTGCTCCGCTCCGGGGAGCTCCAGCTCTCGCGCGGCGAGCCGCTGCGGGACACCGCCCTCGTCCTCTCCCGGCATGTCGCCGCGATCGGCGTTCGCACGGGAGCGGACGGGGAGCTCGAGGAGCTCGCCGAGTACAGCTCGGTCCCCGTGATCAACATGCTCACGGCCCGGCACCATCCCTGCCAGGCGCTCGCCGACCTGCTGACCCTGCGCGAGGCCCATGGGCCGCTCGGCGGGGTGCGCGTGGCCTACGTGGGCGACGGCAACAACGTCGCTCGCTCGCTCGCACTGCTGGGCACGCTCGCGGGGATGGATGTGGCGGTCGCCTCGCCTGAGGGCTATTCGCTCGAGGAGGACCTCGCGCTGGCGCCCGGCGCCTCGGGCTCGCTCACGCTCCATTCCGACCCGCGCGAGGCCGTCCGCGGCGCGAGCGCCGTGTACACCGACGTGTGGGTGAGCATGGGCGATGAGGACACCGCCGATGCCCGCCGCGCAGCGCTCGCGGGCTACCGGCTGGACGACGCGCTGCTGGACGCCGCCGCTCCCGGCGCCTTCGCCATGCACGACCTGCCGGCCCATGCCGGCGAGGAGATCACAGCGGAGGTGCTGTACGGCCCGCGTCAGCGCATCTGGGACCAGGCCGAGAACCGCCGCCACGCACAGAAGGCGTTGCTCGAGCTGCTGGTAGCGCCATCGTGAGGGGCGCCGCGGCGAGGCTCCACTCCTGTTCTCCGGGGAATGTGCGCAATCGTATGGACAGGTCGCCGAGGCGCATCCGCCCCTGCGCACCAACTCCATGAAGAGCAACACACCCACACCGCCCCTACCCATCCTCGCCGGCTCCGGGGCCGCCGGCGATCCGGCGCCCGCCCTCGATGAGACGGCGCTTCCCGCCGGCGCCGCCGAGCAGCAGGACGCCGCGCCGCGCCCGAAGCGCGGCGACGAGCTCGAGCTCCAGATCGAGTCGCTCGCGTTCGGCGGTGAGGGCGTGGCCCGCCTGGGGGACGGCGGATACGTCGTGTTCGTCGCCGGCGCCATCCCGGGCGACCGCGTGCGCGCGGTGGTGCACAAGCGCAAGCGCAGCTATGCGCACGCGCGCACGCTGGAGGTGCTCGAGCCGAGCCCCGAGCGGATAGAGCCGGTGGCCGACCATCCCGGCGTCCCCTGGCAGGTGCTCCCCTACGAGCGCCAGCTCGAGGTCAAGCGCGCCCAGGTCGACGACGCGCTGCGGCGGATCGGGCGGCTGGACGGCTATCAGCTCGAGGACATCGTGCCGGCCGTCGAACCGTGGCGGTATCGCAACAAGCTCGAGTACTCCTTCGGGACCGGCTCCGGCCCGGGCGGGGGTCCGCAGGGCGGCGAGCAGCTCGTGTGCGGCTTCCACGCTTCCGCGGGCGGGAACCGGGTGGCGCCGATCTCCGACTGCCTGCTGGCCTCAGAGCGGGGCAACCTCGCACGCGAGGTGGCCCTGCGCTGGTGCCGCGAGCAGGGGCTGACGGCGTGGGAGCGGGGCGGCGATGGGCGCGGCGCGCCGCGCGAGCGCCAGGACCGCACCGCACCGGCGGCGGATGGGCGCGCGCGCCTGCGCAACCTCGTCGTTCGCGAAGGCCGGCACACCGGCAGGCTGCAGGTCCGCATCGTCACCACCGCGGGGGAGCTCGAGGCCGGCCTGCTGGCGGCGGCGCTGAGCCAGGCGCTCGGCGAGCATCTCAGCGGCGTGCTGTGGACGCGCTCACGTTCCCTGGCCGAGACGACCGCGGGCGGCGAGACCGAGCTCGTGTGGGGCGACGCCGGCCTTCCCGAGCGGCTGGGCGAGCTCGATGTGCTGATCTCATCAGAGGCCTTCTTCCAGACGAACACCGAGATGGCCGAGCTGCTCTACGGCGTGGTGGTGCGGTACGCCGCGCTGGAGGGCTGGGAGCGCGTGTACGACCTGTATTGCGGCATCGGCACGATCGCTCTCACGCTGGCGCCGCGGGCGGGCGAGCTGTGGGGGATCGAGCTGGTGGAGGAGGCCGTCGCCGACGCGATCGCGGGGGCTCAGCGCAACGAGATCACGAAGGCCAGGTTCTTCGCCGGCGACGTGCGCCTGGCGATGCCCGAGCTGCTCGAGCGGGCCGGCCGCCCGGACCTCATCGTCGTCGACCCGCCCCGGGCGGGCCTTTCAAAGAAGGTGGTCCACCGCATCATCGACGCCTCCCCCAGGCGCATCGTCTACGTGTCCTGCAACCCCACCACGCTCGCCCCCAACGCCGCCGAACTGGTGGAGGCCGGGTGGACGCTGCGCAGGGTGTGCCCGGTCGACATGTTCCCGCAGACCCATCACATCGAGTGCGTCGCGCTGTTCGAGCGGGGCGACGGGCCGGCGCCCGCCTCCGGGTAGGTTTTCGCGATGCGTGCCGTCACCCTTCGCGAGGGGGAGCTCGTGATCGAGGAGCATCCGGATCCGGTGGCGGGCGCGGGGGAGGTGCTCGTGCGCGTAGCAGCCGCGGGCCTGAACGGCGCCGACATGATGCAGCGGCGCGGGCTCTATCCGGCGCCGCCGGGCTCGCCCCAGGACATCCCGGGTATGGAGTTCGCCGGCGAGGTCCTGGCCCTCGGAGCGGGCGCAACGCGCTTTGCCGAGGGCGAGCGCGTGATGGCGATCGTCGGAGGCGGCGCCCAGGCGGAGCTCGTCACGGTCAACGAGCGCCAGCTCATGCCGGTGCCCGTAGGCCTCGGCTGGCCCGCCGCCGGGGGCCTGCCCGAGGTCTTCACGACCGCCCATGACGCGATCTTCACCCAGGCAGGCCTGCGGCCAGGCGAGCGGCTGCTCGTGCACGGCGGCGCCGGCGGCGTCGGCACCGCCGCGATCCAGCTGGCCCGCGCCGCGGGGGCCCGGCCGACGGCGACGGTGCGCAACGAGCAGCACCGCGATGCGGTCGCCGCCCTCGGTGCCGAGGTGATCGCGCCCGAGGGATTCGCCGAGCATGGTCCCTTCGACGTGATCCTCGAGCTCGTCGGCGCCCCCAATCTCGGCGAGAACCTGCAGGCCATCGGGACGGGCGGGCGGATCTCGATCATCGGCGTGGCGGCGGGCGCCAAGGGCGAGCTGAACCTGCTGGCCCTGATGGGAAAGCGCGCGCGCATCCATGGCTCGACCCTGCGGGCCAGGTCGCTCGAGGACAAAGCGCTGGCCGCGCGACTGGTCGAGCACGAGGTGCTGCCGCTGTTCGCAGACGGTGCGCTGCGCGTGGTGGTCGCGGAGACGTTTCCCCTGGCCCAGGCGGCCGCCGCCTATGACCGCTTCGCCGCCGGCGCCAAGCTGGGCAAGGTCGTCCTGGAGACCTAATAGGGCGGCTGGGAGGCGTACCAGTCGCCGAGCGCGCGGAAGGCCGACCAGAAGGCGCGCTTTGCGTCCTGCTCGTCGAGCGACTCGTCGATGTCCGGAACGTACAGTGCGTCGATCGTTCCGGTCAGCGGCTGGATCTCGCCGAGCGCCGGGCGCAGCTCGCGCGCGAGCGGGATGTCCATCTCGCCGAGCGCCGCCAATGCCTCAGCGCCCATCACGACGATGATCTTGGGTTGCACGATCGCGATCTCGGCGACCACGCGCGCCACGCAGGCGAAGTCGGCGAGCGAGGCGTCGCTCAGCGGGCACTTCACGCACAGCGTCCCGTACACGGCGAGGGGGTCGATCGACAGCCGCTTCAGCGACTTCATCAAGGCTCCGCCGGCGCGACCGTAGAAGGCGACTCCCTCCTCAATCTCCGAGGGCAGCGGCGAGTACTTCAGAAGCATCACATCCGCCTGGGGATGTCCGGAGCCGAGCACGGGCATGAGGTTGCCGCGCGGGCAGTGCGGGCATGCCTGCAGCTCGCGAGTGAGGGTGTTCAGCTCGCGAATGGCGCGCTCCAGGTACTTCTCCTTGATCTCATCGTCGGTGACCGGCATCGATCCGAGGGATTTGACGGCGCCCCGGCTTGTCCTTGGAGGTGCACCAGGAGTTGCGCGCTTCATCGGCCTCCTCCACGCCTCGGGGGCGCCCGTCTGACCCGCTTGACGCGCTTCACCCGCCTGGCCCTGCTCGCCTCCCGCGCGGCCGGCGGCGTCGCCCGGGTCTGCAGGAACTTCAGTGCCTGCACGTACAGAAGCGAGGACGGGCGCGTGAGGATGTCCGCGTCGCGCAGCGACTGCAGGAACTCCCGCGGCCCGTCGAACTCGCGCATGCGGATCCGCACCGAGCCGAGGCCCTGCGCCACGTGCGAGTCCGAGCCGGCGCCGGCGATGATCCGGTACTTGGCGGCGAACCGGGCCGCCTCCTCGTTGAAGGCCCCGATCGCAACGCGCGGGTTGAAGACCTCGATCGCATCGACCTCGTCGAGGATCGTGAGCAGGTGCTCGTAGTCCGGGACGGAGTGCATCCGGTCGAACGGATGCGGCACATACACGAGGCCCCCCTGCCGTGAGATCTCGGCGACCGTCTCTGACAGGCTCAGCCCGCGGGGGATCTTCTCCTCGATGAACAGCCCGATCACCTCGCCCTGGCCGGCGGTCTTGACCTCCTCGCCGACGATCACTTTCACGCCGGCCTCCTCGGCCTGCGCGCGCGCCTCGAGCGCCCCGGAGATCTCGTTGTGATCGGTCACCGCGATCGCTCCGAGGCCCTGCGTATGCGCGGTCGCCAGCAGCACCTCCACGGGCGTCGCGCAGTCGTGCGAGTGGTCGGTGTGCATGTGCAGGTCGACGTCGATCAGCGGGCGTTTCGCGAGCCGCCGCTCGAGCGCCGGATCCCCGCGAGTCTCATGGCGGCGCGCGGCGAGCGCCTCATAGATCGCTTCGAGCGCCTCCACCGCCCCGTCTCCGTCGGCAATCAGGCGGTAGTCGCCGGGGAAGTGGCGGGCCATCAGCTCGACCGTCGCCGGGAGGCTCGCGGTGCGGGCGTCGAGTCGCCCGAAGAAGCTCTCCACGAAGCGCCTGGCGACGAGCGTTGAGAGCAGGCGCTCGTTGGGGGCGTGGAAGGAGCCCACGTTGAGCGCGCGCGAGTGGCGCAGGGCGGCGTTGGAGGTGCTGGGCGCGAACGGCTCGTGCACGTGCACGAAGTCCAGCTCCACCGTGGTCAAGAGCTCCTCGACCGTGCGCGCCACGTCGATCGAGAGCGCCGAGGTGCGCCGGCGGGCGCTGCTCGGCGCCTCGAGCACCTCGCCCACCGCAATCACCGCCGGAGTGCCCCGATCGGTTCCCTCGAGCAGGCTCTGCGGCCGCGCGCGGGCGGCCCTCAGCTCCCTGCGCGAGGCCCGCACCCGCTCCTGTGAGCGCGACGGCGCCAGCACCAGCACGCGATGCCCCCGCCGCGACAGCTCTGAGGTGACGCGCTCGACGTAGGCGTTCACCTCGTTCTCCTGAGCCTCCCACGGATACGGGGTCACATGGGCTATGGAGAACGACGACGTCATCGCTCCGCCATTATCTCGACTGCCGCGGTTTCGCCCGGCCGGGCTATTTCACGGTGGGCACTGCCGCGCGCGCTCTGGACGCGCGAGCCGGCCGGGAGGCCGCCTTCCTGCGCGGAGCGGCCGGCTTGGCCCGCATTCCGGGCCGCCCGGAATATCTGCCGATGAACTTCTCGGTGTCGGCCCGCGCGAGGTCGTCCGGGCGCTGATTGTGGGGCGACTTCATCAGGTATGAGGAGGGCCCATCCAGCTGACCGCCCACGCCGTGGTTGAGCCCGAGCTTGCAGCAGCGCACCGCATCGATCACGATGCCCGCCGAGTTGGGGGAGTCCCACACCTCGAGCTTCATCTCGACGTTCAGCGGCACGTCCCCGAATGCCTGCCCCTCCACCCGGATGTGCGCCCACTTGCGGTCGGTCAGCCACGGCACGTAGTCCGAGGGGCCGATGTACACGTCCTCCGCCGGCAGCGCCTCGTCCATGATCGAGGTGACCGCGTTGGTCTTCGAGATCTTCTTGGACTCCAGCCGCTCGCGCTCGAGCATGTTGTAGAAGTCCATGTTCCCGCCAACGTTCAGCTGCGAGGTGCGCAGCATCTTCACGCCGCGGTCGGCGAACAGGCGGGCGAGCGTGCGGTGCACGATCGTGGCGCCCACCTGGGACTTGATGTCATCGCCCACGATCGGCAGGTGCGCCTCGGAGAAGCGCCTGTCCCAGTAGTCCTCGCGAGCGATGAACACGGGGATGCAGTTGACGAAGCCGCAGCCGGCCTCGAGCACCTGCTCGACGTACCACTTGGTGGCCTGCTCGGAGCCGACCGGCAGGTAGGAGACGACCACGTCGGTGTGGGTGTCCTTGAGGATCTTGACGATGTCCGCGGTCTCGCCGGGAGCCTTTTTGATCTTCTGCTTGAGGTACTTGCCGAGGCCGTCGTGGGTCATCCCGCGGTGGACCGGCACGCCCAGCTTCCTGGGAACCGCCCGGCTCCCCTTGGCGAACTTGATCGTGTTGTTCTGCCCCGCCCAGATCGCCTGGCCGAGGTCCTTGCCGACCTTTGTGGAGTCGATGTCGAAGGCGGCCGTGAACTCGATGTCGCTGACGTGGTAGCCGCCGAGGTCGACGTGCATGAGTCCCGGAACCCGCTCCCGCGGGTTGGCGTCGCGGTAGTAGTGGACGCCCTGGACGAACGCCGAGGCGCAGTTGCCCACGCCGATGATCGCCACCCTGACCTTTTCGGACTGGTAGCGCCCGGCGCCGTTCTTTGAGGCGGCGCCGTTGCTCGAGGCGCGGCCGTTGCTGTGCTGTGTGCTCACAAGGAAAGACCTTTCCGTAAAGTTCGTGCTAACTACTCCGCCCGGCGCGCGAGGTCACACCGACAGCTCGCGACGGACATGCCAGACGCGCTGTGCGACGGTCACGAGGCTGAGCGCTGCGAGCACGTACACGGCCGGCTGCAGCAGCTCGAAGTGGCCCAGCGACGCACCGTTTGCAAACACCAGGCCGATCGCGAGGATCACCACGCGGACCGGCCGCGTGGCGATGCCGACCTTGCACTCCACGCCCAGCGCCTCGGCGCGCGCGCGGGTGTAGCTGACCATCAGCGAGGCCAGCACCGCCACCACGACCGCCGCCGCCGCCACGCGGTTGCCCTGCAGCGCGAAGTACCCGGCCACGGCCGTCAGCACGATGCCCTCCTCCACACGGTCCAGGGTGGAGTCGAGGAACGCGCCGAACGGCGTGCCCTTGCCGGACATGCGCGAGTAGCGCCCGTCGAGCGTGTCCATCGTCGAGCCCACGATGAACGCCACCCCGCCGAGGAAGAACAGCTGTTCCCACACGAGCACCGCCGCGACCACGTTCAGCGCGAAGCCGGTCAGCGATATCGCGTTGGGCGTCAGCCGCGACTCGATCAGCCGGTCGCGCATCAGCTCGCGGCGCTGCGAGGCGGTGAGCGCCACCCTCCCCGGCCGCGCGCCCGATCGCCGGTCGGTCGCGTGCGAGCCGGCGACGCCGTTCGGCGTTCTGCGCGCAGGGGCCTGTCCTCTCTGTGGCATGGTCGCTCGAGCCCCGTTCCCCTACCCGCTGCTCAAGTGGGGAGGAGCCGGGGCCGAGAACTGCCAGACGCCGGGACGGGCGCGCGCCAGCCAGCGCGCGCCATATGCCGACAGTCCTGCCGTCATTGCTCCCAGCAGGGCGTCGACGATGAAGTGGTTCGCCGTGACCACGATCACGAACGCCATCAGGAACGGATACAGAAGCCACAGCACCCGCACCACCCGGTGACGCGCCAGGCGGGCGAGCGGCCAGCCGATCATCAGCGCGAACGCCACGTGCATCGAGGGCACCGCGGCATAGGGGTTGAACAGCGCGGTCATCGACGAGCTGGCGTGCGAGACCTGCATGCCGGTGAAGTCCGAGACGCTGTCGATGAAGCCCCACTCGGGCATGAACCGCGGCGGCGCCGTCGGGAACACGGTGTAGCCCACGAGCGCGATCGCCATCGCGATCATGAACATGTTGCGCACGAAGTAGAAGTTGCGGTTGTGGCGCAGGTACAGGTAGGCGAGCGCGCCGATCGTGACCGTCGTCTGGGCGTTCACGTACAGCCAGCTCGAGAGGTCCATCAGCACCCGGCTGCCCGAGGCCCACGCCTGCACCGAGGGCTCGACGAACACATGCATGGTGCGCTCGAATGCGATCAGCTCCCGCGCATGGGCGAAAGCGGCGTTGGCGTCCCCCTCGACCAGACCCCGCACGAGCCGGTAGCCGACGTATGCCGCCCCGAACAGCGCCACCTGGCGCAGAACATCCATCCACCCCTGCGGCAGGAGGCGCCCCTGCAGAACACGAACGCGGGCGACCATCCCCGAGAAGCCTAGTCGATGCTCAGCGGCAACGGGGGCCATGACCGAACACCCGCGCCAGCGAGAAGCTGATCACCACGTGCAAGCTGCCCGCGCGAGACGCTTCGAGCTCGGTCCAGCCGCCGGGCGCTTCGCGCACGCAGCCGCGCCCCCGCGAGATCGCCCAGTAGCTGGTGAAGCGAACGCGCACCAGATACCTTCCGGGTCGGGGAGCCACGAGCGTGAACGAGTCCGGTCCCAGCTGGCTCAGCAGCGCCGGCGCTTCGGCGAGCGGACGTCCGCCCAGCACCGCGAACAACCGCCAGTGCTCCGAGCGCCACACTTCGCGAAGTTGGATCGGCGACCCCACGCGGTCGCCGACTGCAGCGGTGCCTTCGCCCAGGCGCTTCACCAGCCGGCCCTCGGATACGGCGGAGTAGTCGAGCGGCGCGTCGGGCAGCGCGACGTAGGAGATCGCCTGCTCGGACAGCCACGCCTGATACGCGGCCGCCGTCAGCGGTGCGGATTCGTCGTAGAACAGCCCGTTGCGCAGGACGTCCAGCTGGCGCTCCCAGCCGCGGGCGATCGCGACGCTCGGAGCCACCCATCGCGCCTCCCCGTGGTCGCGCGTGGCGACGACCTCGATGCGCGCCGGGCGGGCCGCGTAGCCGACGCCGAGCGCCCGCAGCTCGGCCATCAGGGGCACGTAGTAGGAGGCCCGCACGGCCGGGTCCGAGGTGGCCGAAGCGAAGTCGGAAACCGGCGCGTTCACCTGCCAATAGAGCAGGAAGGGTGCGAGCAGGAGCAGCAGGCGCCGCCGCTTCGCAGACCGTCCCGCCAGCATGCACGCGGCGAGCGGACCCGCCACGAGCGCGCCGAGGCGCTCGGCATTGCCACCGACGGCGGTGGGGATCACGTAGGCACCGACGAGCGCGGCCGCATACAGCGCCGCACCGATGCGAACGGCGCGTTGCCGGGCGGGGATCAGCGCCACGAGCACCAGCACGCCCAGCAGCGCCGGGTAGAAGGCCGAGGGCGAAAACGGCTGCGTGCCTCCTTCGGGGAAGGCCAGCCCGAGCACGGCAATCGGCGCCAGCGCGGCCACCGTGAGCAGCAGCGGAAACCGCCGGGGTCCCCCGGCCAGGGCCCAGGCCAGCGCGGCCAGCGCCAGGAAGGCGCCCGCCACCGGGCTCGCGAGCGCGCACAGCATTGCCAGCCCCAGCGCGAGCACACGCCGGCTGCGCTTCTCGGGCGACGCTCGGGCGCTGAGAAGCGCGCCGAGTCCAAGGGCCAGGCCGAGGTCGAAGGGGACGCGGTTTGCGAGCAGGCTGACGCCGGCCCCGAACGCGAACCAGAGCGCGCCAATGCGTGTCGCCCGCGCCGGAAAGCGGCCCTCGATCAATACTGCGAACAACGCCGCGGCGATCGTCATCGACACCGCCGCGAGCACCTGCGGGCCGATCAGCCAGCCGAGGGCGGGGGCGAGCACGCTGTAGGCGGGCAGATGGTGGCCGCCGTACCAGCCGTTGTCCCACAGCGTGAACCCAACCCGCCCGAACAGGTTGGCGCGATAGCTCGCGGCCGCCAGATCGGCGCTGGCGGGCGCCAGGATCAGGTACACGATCGCCCATGCGGCGGTGATCGTCCAGGCGGGCACCGCGCGCGCGACCGCGCCGGCTCTGACCGCAAGCGGCAGGCGGCCGCTCACCACGGTGCTCATGCCGGTGTGCCGTTCAGGAAGCTCACCACCCGATCGACCACATCGGGACGGTCAAGCCAGGGCACGTGGCCGGCGTCCGCAAGCTCGAGGAGCTCTGCATCTGGGAGCGCGCCTGCGTAGTCCCGCCCGAAGCGGCCCGGCAGATAGGCGTCGCGCATGCCCCACACCACGAGCGCCGGCATGTCGAGCAGGCCCAGCTGCGTACCGGCGTCGGCGAGCACCTCCGGCGGGGAGCTGCGATACAGGCGCAGGATCGCGCGCTGGGTGCCCTGATCGAGATGGTCGAGCACGCTCTGCAGCCACTCCTCGGGCATCGGCCCGGGCGTCGCGTTGGTCTCCCGCGAGAGGAACCGCAGCGTGCGCCGGTTGGCCATCCCCATCGCCAGCTCGCCCAGCAGGGGGGTGCGCCAGATGCGCGCGATCCGGTGCCAGCGGTAGCCGGGCAGAAACGGCACCGCGTTGATGATCACCAGCCGCTCGATGCGCTCGGGGTGGTGCTGGGCGAAGGCGAGGCCGACCGCGCCCCAGTCGTGCACCACGAGGCTCACCCGTTCGAGCTCGCGCTCGGCCAGGAAGCGCTCGAGGAAGCCCTCGTACTCGGCGATCGTGTACGTCAGCGAGCCGGGCTTGCCCGAGCGGCCGAAGCCGGGGAGGTCCGGGGCGACGCCGCCCGTGCGCTCGAGGAAGGCCAGCCAGTCGTCCGAGCTTTCGGGCACGCCGTGCAGATACAGCGCCGGAGCGCTCGTCACGCCCGCCGGCGCCGGCGCCTGACGCCAGAACACCGGCAGCCCGTCGAGCTGCCCCTCGTGATCGCTCACCTCGGGCACCGGCCGAGGATATAGAGGCCGCCCGCGGCGGATACGGTGAAGCGATGGCGCCGAGCTCCGGGTCAAGGCCTCCGTGGAAGCCCCCATCTCGCGCGCGCGTGCGCAGGATCCGCGACCGGCTGCGCGAGGTCTACGGGGTCCCGCTGATGGGCCCGCACGGCCAGCCCATCGCCGAGCTGGTGCTGACCGTGCTCTCGCAGTCCACCAACGATCGCAACCGCGATGTCGCCTACCTGCGCCTGCGCGAGCGCCTGCCGAGCTGGCAGGAGGTCATGCGCGCGCCCGCCGCCGCCGTCGAGGAGGCGATCCGCCCGGGCGGCATCTCGAGGGTCAAGTCGCGGCGCATCCAGGCGATCCTTGAGACGATCGCCGCCCAGGAGCGCGGCCCCGAGGGCGCGCTCTCGCTCGACTGGCTCGGAAGCGCGCCGATCGAGGAGGGCCGCAGCTACCTGGTGTCGCTCCCCGGCGTCGGCCGCAAGACCGCCGCCTGCGTGCTGCTGTTCGCCTACGGCCTGCGCGAGGTGCCGGTCGACACGCACGTCTCGCGCGTGGGCACCCGCCTCGGGCTGCTGCGGGCCGGCGCCCCGTTCGAGGAGCTCCACGATCAGATGCTCGCGCTCACCCCGCCCGGCGAGGAGCTCGAGCTGCATGTCAACCTGCTGCGCCACGGGCGCCGCACCTGCCACGCCCGCTCCCCCGCCTGCCCGGACTGCGCGCTGGCGCGCATGTGCCCCAGCCGCAATCTGTTCGCCTGACGGCCGGCGTCTCTCAGCCGTGCGGCAGCACCGCAAACGCGATCACCGCGTAGTGCAGCGCCGCGGCCACGATCACCAGCGCGTGGAACACCTCGTGGTAGCCGAACACCCTAGGCGCCGGGTCCGGCCGGCCGCTCGCGTAGATCACGGCCCCCACCACGTACAGCAGGCCGCCGAGCGCAAGCCCGGCCACGCCCAGCCAGCCGATCGTCGCGGGCAGCTGGCCGATGATCGCGCCCGTCACCAGCCCCAGCGCCACGTACACGCCGGCGAACAGCCACTTGGGCGCGTCGATCCACACCAGCTTGAACACCACTCCGCCCAGCGCCCCGGCCCACACCACGATCAGGATCGTTTTCGCCAGCGAACCGTGCAGGGCCAGCAGCGCCACCGGCGTGTAGGTGCCCGCGATCAGCACGAAGATCATCGAATGGTCCAGCCGCTTCATCCAGCGCCGCGCCGCCGGCCGCCAGGTCACCCTGTGATACAGGGCGCTCGTGCCGAGCAGCGCCGACACCGCCACCGCGTAGATGCTCGCCGCCAACCGTGCGCGCCCGTCGGACGCCGCGAGGATCAGCCCGACGCCGCAGCCCAGCGAGATGAAGAAGGCGTACTCATGGGAGACGCCACGCAGCTTGGGCTTGACCGGAGTCGCCAGCCCCATCGCCGCGGATATCGAGGCCGGGCCCATCCACTGACGGTAGCGCCGCGGGGGGCGTTTGTCACCTGCCGAGTGTTGACACCGCTTCCCTGCTCTCGCCCGCATCGCCGGTGGCCTGCAGGCCGGAGGGCTCGCCGGCAGCAGGGGCGCCGCCAGCAGGGGCGCCGGCAGTCGCGGCGCCGGGCGAGGAGGGGCTGAGCGAGGAGGGGCTGAGCGAGGGCGCGCCGGCCAGCTTGGCCCGGGCGCGCTCGGGCGTCACCCTGACCACGTCCCAGGCCAGTCCCACTCGGGCCATCGCCAGGATCAGCCAGCCGGAAGGATCGAGCTCGTACCAGCGCAGGCCGTGGAACGCGGACTGGGGGAAGGCGTGGTGGTTGTGGTGCCAGGCCTCTCCCAGCGACGGAAGTGCAAGCCAGAAGACGTTCGTCGACTCGTCCTCGGTGGCAAAGCGCCGGCTGCCGAAGAAGTGGCAGATCGAGTTGATGCTCCAGGTGATGTGGTGCACGAGGAAGATCCGCACGAGCCCCGCCCACAACAGCGCGCTCAGGCCACCCGCCACCAGCGAGCCTCCGCTGAGGGCGAAACCCAACACGAACGGCAGCGCGAGGCTGTACAGGGCGATCAGCGGAAAGCCCTTGTTGATGCGCCGCATCGTGCGGTCTTCGAGGAGGTCGCGCGCGAACCGTTTGGATGACGCCTGACCGTGGGTCTCGAACAGCCAGCCCACATGGGCGTGCCACAGGCCCCTGAACATCCCCCGCAGGCCCGCCCCGTGACCGGCGTGGGGACTGTGCGGGTCGCCCTCTTCGTCGGTGAACGTGTGGTGCTTGCGGTGGTCGGCCACCCAGTCGATCACGGGCCCCTGCAGCGACATCGACCCGAGGATCGCCAGCGTGTATCGCAGCCACGGGCGCGTCTCGAACGCCCGGTGGGTGAGCAGGCGGTGGAAGCCCACGGTCACGCCCACCGCGGTCAGCATGTACATGACGGCGAAGATGGCCAGGTCGCGCAGGCCCAGGAAGCTGTTCCACAGCAGCACCGCCGCCACGATCACGCCGAGGAAGGGGACCACGACGGCCGTGATGTTGACGTTTCGCTCCAGCCGGGTCACTTGCGCATTGATACCCGCCCCGGCGGCCCCGGTTACCGAACACCCCCCAAACTACCCCCCGTTTGGGGGGTTCCGGCGCATTCGGGTAGCCCATCTTGGCCTTGACGTCCGTTAGGAAATCTGCAATACTGGCACTCAGGTTTATTAAGCTGATTCAAAGGAGCATTCCCACATGGGCAAGACCATAGGCATCGACCTCGGCACGACGAACTCGTGCATGGCCGTGCTCGAGGGTGGCGAGCCCACCGTAATCGAGAACGCCGAGGGCGGCCGCACCACACCCTCCGTCGTGGCCTTCACGGCCTCCGGCGAGCGACTCGTCGGCACTGTCGCCAAGCGCCAGGCCGTCACCAACCCGCAGAACACCATCTTTTCGATCAAGCGCTTCATGGGCCGCAAGGAGGCCGAGGTGCGCGAGGAGGAGTCGATCGTCCCCTACAAGGTCGTCTCCGGCCCCAACGGCGACGCGCGCGTGGAAGCCGACGGCGAGCAGCACTCGCCGCCGGAGATCTCCGCGATGATCCTGCAGAAGCTCAAGACCGACGCCGAGGCATATCTGGGCGAAACGGTCGACGGCGCAGTGATCACCGTCCCCGCCTACTTCAACGACGACCAGCGCCAGGCGACCAAGGACGCCGGCAAGATCGCCGGACTGGACGTCAAGCGCATCATCAACGAGCCGACCGCGGCCTCGCTGGCCTACGGCCTGGACAAGGAGTCAGACCAGACGATTCTCGTGTTCGACCTCGGCGGCGGCACCTTCGACGTGTCCGTCCTTGAGATCGGCGACGGCGTGTTCGAGGTCAAGTCGACCGCCGGTGACAACCACCTCGGCGGCGACAACTTCGACAAGGCGGTCGTCGACTGGCTCGTGGCCGAGTTCAAGAAGTCGCAAGGCATCGATCTCTCTGCCGACCCGATGGCGCTGCAGCGGCTGTACGAGGCGGCCGAGAAGGCCAAGATCGAGCTCTCCACCACCCAGGAGACGCAGATCAACCTGCCGTTCATCACCGCCGACGCCTCCGGGCCCAAGCACCTCGACACGCGCCTCACCCGCGCCAAGCTCGCCGAGCTCACCTCGGCGCTGCTGGACCGTGTCGTGGCGCCGGTGCGCCAGGCGATCGACGACGCCAAAGACAAGGGCGTCAAGGAGATCGAGCACGTTGTGCTCGTCGGCGGCATGACGCGCATGCCCGCCGTCCAGGAGAAGGTCAAGGAGCTGACGGGCAAGGAGCCCCACCGCGGCGTCAACCCCGACGAGGTGGTGGCCGTGGGAGCCGCGATCCAGGCCGGCGTGCTGGCCGGCGACGTCAAGGACGTGCTGCTGCTCGACGTCACCCCGCTGACGCTCGGCATCGAGACCAAGGGCGGCGTGATGACCAAGCTGATCGAGCGCAACACCACGATCCCCACGCGCAAGGGCGAGGTCTTCTCCACGGCGGAGGACAACCAGCCGTCGGTCGAGATCCACGTGCTGCAGGGCGAGCGCGAGATGGCCAACTACAACAAGTCGCTCGGCAAGTTCCAGCTGACCGGCATCCCGCCGGCGCCGCGGGGCATCCCGCAGATCGAGGTCGCCTTCGACATCGACGCCAACGGCATCCTCAACGTCTCGGCGAAGGATCTCGGGACGGGCAAGGAGCAGAAGATCGAGATCAAGTCCGGTTCCGGGCTCTCAGACGATGAGATCAAGAACATGGTCTCCGACGCCGAGTCCCACGCCGAGGAGGATCGCGCCGCGCGCGAGCTCGCCGAGGCGCGTAACAACGGCGAGAACGCCGCCTACCAGGCCGAGCGCCAGCTCACCGACCTGGGCGACCAGGTGGACGCCGACTCCAAGGAGCGCATCGAGGCCGCCATCAAGGACGTCCGCGAGTCGCTCGAGGCGGAGGACCCGAACGCGATCAACGCCAAGACCGAGGCCTTGCAGACCGCGTTCCACGCGATCTCCGAGGCGATGTACCAGCGCGCGCAGGAGCAGGCCGCGGCCGCCGGCAACGGCGCCTCGCCCGAGGATGGCGGCGCGTCCTCTGATGATGAGGACGTCGTCGACGCCGAGGTCGTGGACGAGCCGAAGGCATAACCCGCGATGACCGACACGAGGCAATCGATCGAGGACCAGCACGGCTCCCCCGGCGCGGACGCGCCGGGGGGCAGCTCCTCGCCGCCGGGCAGCGGGAAGACGCTTGCGCCCGAGGCGGCCGAGCCAACGGCCGCGGCCGTGGACGGGCAGGCTCAGCCCGAGCCCGGCGCTCCCGCCGACAGCGATGTCGCCGAAATCGAGGGCGACCTTGACGAGCTGGTGAAGACGGCCGCCCAGCGAGACGAGTATCTGTCGCTCGCCCAGCGCACGCAGGCGGACTTCGAGAATTACCGCAAGCGCGTCGCCCGCGAGTCCGCCGGCGCCCAGGCGCGGGGCGTGGCCAGCCTCGCCAAGGAGCTCCTGCCGGCGCTCGACAACCTCGACCGCGCACTGGAGGCGGCGGATCAGGATGACCCCCTGCTCGAAGGCGTGCGCTTCGTGCGCTCCGAGCTGAGCGACGCGCTCGCGCGCGTCGGCGTCGAGTCCTTCTCTCCAGTCGGTGAGACCTTCGATCCCTCCCTGCACGAGGCCATGGCCAGCACCCCGCAGCCCGAGGGCGGCCCCGCGAGCGGGACGGTGGTGGAGGTCTACCAGCCCGGCTACCGGCTGGGCCAGACCGTCATCCGGCCGGCGCGGGTCGTCGTCGCCGCGTAGCCGAGGGAGATCCGATGGCAACGCGTCCCGACTACTACAAGACGCTCGGGGTCGACAAAAAGGCGACCGCCGAGGAGATCAAGAAGGCGTACCGCAAGCTCGCGCGCAAGTACCACCCCGACCGCAACCCGGACGACAAGGAGGCGGAGGCGCGCTTCAAGGAGATCTCCCAGGCCCACGACGTGCTCGGGGACCCGGAGAAGCGCAAGCAGTACGACACGGGTGCGGGCCCGTTCGCGACCGGCGCCGGACCCGGCGGCGGCTTCGGCGGCTTCGGCAACTTCGACTTCGACGGCTCCTCGATGGGCGACATCCTCTCGAACCTGTTCGGGGGCGGGGCGGGCGGGCCGGGCTCCACGCGCACCCAGCGCCAGCGCCAGCGAGCGCAACGCGGCGCCGACCTGGAGGCGCAGGTCTCGATCTCCTTCGACCAGGCCGTGGCCGGCGCGCAGGTACCTCTGCAGGTGCCGATGCGCGCGGTCTGTGAAACCTGCCACGGCACCGGCGCCAAGCCCGGCACCACGCCGACCGTGTGCCCCCGCTGCGAGGGCCGCGGCATCGAGACGCAGGGCCAGGGGATGTTCTCGATCTCTCAACCGTGCTCGCTCTGCGGAGGCTCGGGCACGGTGATCGAGGATCCCTGCCCCACCTGTCACGGCACCGGTGCGGTGCGCACAATCAAGCGGCTGCGGGTGAACATCCCCGCCGGCGTGCGCGACGGCGGGCGCATCCGTCTGCCCGGCAAGGGCGAGCCCGGCCCCAACGGCGGCCCGCCCGGCGACCTGTACCTGGTCGTGCACGTCTCGCCCTCGCCCGTGTTCACCCGCAAGGGCGACAACTTCGAGGTCGAGGTGCCCCTGAGCATTCCCGAGGCGTTGCGGGGCGCCGAGGTTCAGGTGCCGACGCTTGACGGCACGAAGACGCTGCGCGTGGGCCCGGGGACCAAGCACGGGACGGTTCAGCGGCTGCGCGGGGAGGGGCCGCCGAAGCCGGGCAGCGGCAAGGGCGGCGCCGCGCCCAGCCGCGGGGACATCCGCTACCGCTTCGTCATCGACGTGCCCGACAAGCTCGACGCGGAGCAGCAGGCGGCGGTGGACGTCCTGTCCAAGGCCTTCAACGGCGATCCCCGCGCGCGGCTGTTCCCGAGCCGAACCGACGGCGCCGCCGAGGCGGCTGAGAGCTGATGAGCGCGCAGGAGCATCCCCCCACGGGCAGGGCGCCTGCGCCGCGCCGGCGATCGGCCCCCACCATCACCCGCATAGAGGTCGCGACCGACCGCGGCGTGTTCATGATCTCGGTGGCCGCCAAGCTGGCGAACATGCACCCGCAGACGCTGCGCATGTACGAGTCGCGCGGCCTGATCGAGCCCCAGCGCTCGCCCAAGGGCACGCGCCTTTACTCGCACGAAGACGTCGACAGGCTGAGGCGCATCCAGGAGATGACGGGCGACCTCGGTCTCAACCTCGCGGGCGTCGAGCGGGTGCTCGACCTGGAGGAGGAGATCGAGCACATGCACGAGCGCATCGAGGAGATCGAACTGCAGGCGCTGAAGGCGCAGGTGCGCCTCGCCGAGGAGCTCGAGGAGGTGCGCCGCTCCTTCCGCGCCGAGCTTGTGGTTCCCTATCGCGGAGGGGTGGAGCTGGTGCGTGCAGCGGACGTCCGCTCATCCCGCAGATCGCCGACAGACAGGAGGAACGATGGCTAACGGAGCCTCCCCCGCAGCGCAGGCTCCTCCGGAGGAGGAGCAGAGCCCGCTCGAGCGTTTCGGACGGGACCTGACCGAGATCGCCGAGCAGGGCAAGCTCGATCCGGTGATCGGCCGCGACGACGAGATCCGGCGCGTGATCCAGGTGCTCAGCCGCCGCACGAAGAACAACCCCGTGCTGATCGGCGAGCCCGGCGTGGGCAAGACCGCCATCGTCGAGGGCCTCGCCCAGCGGATCGTCTCCGGCGACGTCCCGGAGTCGCTGCGCGACCGCCGGGTGATCGCGCTGGACATGGGCGCCCTGATCGCAGGAGCGGCCTATCGAGGTGAGTTCGAGGAGCGGCTGAAGGGGGTCCTCAAGGAGGTCTCCGACGCCGCGGGCACGATCATCCTGTTTCTCGACGAGCTGCACACGATCGTCGGCGCCGGCGCGGCCCAGGGCTCGGTGGACGCGTCCAACCTGCTCAAGCCGATGCTCGCCCGCGGGGAGCTGCGCGCCGTCGGCGCGACCACGCTCGACGAGTACCGCAAGTACATCGAGAAGGACGCCGCGCTCGAGCGCCGCTTTCAGCCGGTGACGGTGGGTGAGCCCTCGGTGCAGGACACGATCGCCATCCTCCGCGGCCTGAAGGAGCGCTACGAAGTCCACCACGGAGTGCGCATCCAGGACAGCGCCCTGATCGCCGCCGCGACGCTCTCGCACCGCTACATAGCCGATCGCTTCCTGCCCGACAAGGCGATCGACCTGGTCGACGAGGCGGCCTCGAAGATCCGCATCGAGATCGACTCGCTGCCAACCGAGATCGACGAACTCGACCGGCGTGTGATGCAGCTGCAGATCGAGCTCACCTCGCTGCGGAAGGAGAAGGACGACGCATCAAAGGAGCGACGCGCCGCGATCGAGACCGAGCTGGCCGAGCTGAACGAGCGCTCGGAGGAGATGAAGGCCCAGTGGCAGAAGGAGAAGGACGCTATCCAGGGCATCCGCGAGACCAAGGAGCGCCTGGAGCAGGCCAAGGCCGAGGCCGAACGGGCCGAGCGCGAAGCGGACCTGCAACGCGCCGCCGAGCTGCGCTACGGAGAGATACCGGAGCTCGAACGCAAGCTCGCCGAGCACGAAACCGAAGACCGCGAACGCGCCGACGGCGAGCAGCCCATCTTCCTCAAGGAGGAGGTCGACGCGGAGGACATCGCCGAGGTGGTGGCGCGCTGGACGGGTATCCCCGTCAGCCGGCTGCTGGAGGGCGAAAGCGAGAAGCTCCTGCACATGGAGGACCGCCTGCACGAGCGGGTGGTCGGCCAGGACGAGGCGATCGAGGCCGTCGCCAGCGCGCTGCGCCGCTCACGCGCCGGCCTGCAGGACCCCGACAGGCCCATCGGCACGTTCCTGTTCCTCGGCCCCACGGGCGTCGGCAAGACCGAGCTCGCGCGTGCGCTGGCGGAGTTCATGTTCGACACCCAGGACGCGATGATCCGCATCGACATGTCCGAGTACATTGAGAAACACTCGGTCTCGCGCCTGGTGGGCGCGCCCCCGGGCTACGTCGGCTACGAAGAGGGCGGCCAGCTGACCGAGGCGGTCCGCCGCCGCCCCTATGCGGTGATCCTGCTCGATGAGATCGAGAAGGCCCATCCCGACGTGTTCAACACGCTGCTGCAGGTGATGGACGACGGGCGGCTCACCGACGGGCAGGGGCGCACGGTCGACTTCAAGAACACGGTGCTCATCATGACCTCGAACATCCCGGTCCCGGATGAGCTGTCCGACACCCAGATGCGCAGCGCCCTGCTCGAGTACTTCAAGCCCGAGTTCATCAACCGCCTGGACGACATCGTGCGCTTCCACTCGCTCACACGCGAGCAGATCTCTGAGATCGTCGATCTGCAGGTCGCCCAGGTCGTTGAGCGCGTCGCCGAGCGCGGCATCGAGGTGACGCTCACCGAGCAGGCGCGGGAGCTGATGGGGAACATGGGCTATGACCCGAGCTACGGAGCCCGCCCGCTGCGCCGGGTGATCCAGAAGCAACTCGTCGATCGCCTGGCCACCGCGCTTCTGCGGGGCGAGATCCACTCGGGCGACGTGGTGAGCGTGGATGTGGCCGATGGGGAACTGGTGCTGGCGACCGCCGACGCCGAGGCTGCGGATGCCCGCACCGGGGCGGCAGTCTGACGCCCGCCCGCTCCTGCGTCGTAGACGGATGTTCCGCTGAGTACGCGTCAGACGTGTCAGGGTTGTAGATCGTCACACCAGGAGGTTCACCTGCGCTGTCAGGTTCGGGCTCCCACCGGAAACGCGTCGCCCACCCGGCAGCCACCCACCGATACGAGAGGAACGACCCATGCGCGCAGCAGCCGCCAGACGTGGGAGGGTCGCGCTCGCCGGGGCTGGAACGCTGCTGCTGCTCGGGCTCGCCACGGCCCCCTGGGCCGGAGCATCGACGATCTATGCCTGCGTGAAGAAGAAGGGCGGCGCCGTCCACATCGTCTCGAGGGCCGCAAGATGCAACAGGCGCGAACCCAAGAAATCGTGGGACCAGAAGGGACCCACCGGCGCCAAAGGGGCTGAGAGCGTCAGCGGAGCCAACGGCGCCGGCGGACTCAACGGCCCCGGTGGTGTCACCGGCGCCACCGGCCCAGCCGGCGGCACCACCGAAACCGGCGCCACCGGCGCAAGAGGTTCAAACGGAGTCACGGGGTCGACGGGCGCCACGGGCGGGACCGGCGCCTCGGGCGTCACGGGAACCAACGGCGCCACCGGTACCACAGGCGCCTCGGGCCCAACCGGCGCCACGGGTGAGGCCGGTACAACCGGTCCATCCGGCGCTGCTGGCACCGTGGGTGGTTACTCCCTGCGCCAGACGGCTGGGAAAAATCTGCCGTTCACGTCGGGAACTAAAGCGAACCCCACAACCGTTGTGTCGCGGGAATTGCCCGCCGGAAACTACATCGTCAACGCAAAGGTTGAACTGCAGTTGTCAAACACAAAAGCCGAAGGGGGAGGTGGTCTCGTGTGCAACTTGGTCGACACGCCAGCCGAAGGCGGGACTCCAGCTAGCGATACGGCTGGATGGGTGGCGCGCATCAATGTTCCATCCGGTGGCTTCTTCTACGCAAACAACAGCCTGCCGCTGACGCTTGCGGTCAGCTCCGCGTCACATACCAGCGATATTGCGATCGCTTGCTACGTGTCTCTCGAAGACTCAGGTGGCGGCGAATTCAGTGCCACCGCAGCCAACGCGGTGATAACCGCAATCCAAACCACCCAGAACAGCTAGCTCTACGCGCCGAGGCGTGTTGCCCCGGTGCAGTGATCGAACCTGCTGGTGGAAGCGGTCGCTGCTTGAGGGCGGTTCCGGTTACTGACCCGTGGACGTAGATCGCCCACGTGCTGAAGGTGTCTTCTTTCGTGGTGCTCGTATTGTTAACCACCGCCGTGAACACGTTGAAGCGCGCCGAGTTTTCGCCGCTACCGATGAACGTCTCATCGACTGGCTGCCGGGCGGCTCGCTGATCCTGTAGAACAGACGATGGCGCGCCGCACAGCGCACGATCGCCTCAATCTCGACGGAGGAGCCACCGCCATGCCGACCTACATCATGCTGTCGACCCTCACCCCTGAGGGCGTGCAGACCGTGAAGAACAACCCGCAGCGGATTCAGGAGGTCAACAAGGAGGTCGAGCAGCTCGGCGCCACCGTGACGGCGCAGTGGGCAACGCTCGGGCACGTGGACTTCA
>Ga0182024_10001851_pt1 | contig 53311 bp, 33 predicted proteins | sample P32metaG_FD_120480 | JGI IMG/M metagenome (GOLD analysis project Ga0182024, IMG submission 120480) | Permafrost microbial communities from Stordalen Mire, Sweden - P3-2 metaG (Illumina Assembly) | ecosystem: Environmental > Terrestrial > Soil > Wetlands > Permafrost | place: Sweden: Stordalen...
GTAGCCGCCACGGCCGCCGCCGCCGCCGCCGTAGCCGCCGCGACCACCGCCGCCGCCGCCCCCACGACCGCCCTCGGTCTTGGGACGCGCTTCGTTGACGGTCAAGGCGCGGCCGTCCACTTCCTTACCGCTCAGCGCCTGGATGGCGGCCTGAGCCTCCTGGTCGCTGCCCATCTCCACGAAGCCGAAGCCCTTGGAGCGGCCCGTGTCCCGGTCCATGATCACCTGCGCCGACTGGACGGTGCCGTGCGCCTCGAAGAGGCGCTGCAGGTCCGCGTCGGTGACGCCGTAGGCCAGGTTGCCCACGTACAACTTCTTACCCATCGAAACTCCCGAAAAGAAAGAGAGGCAGCTCGGGGGCCGACAACGCCTCCTGGAGCACACCCGCTGATGCTGGGACTACGGGATGATGCGTCTGGGGGATGAAGTGACTACAGCATCACAACCACGGCGCGGTCCGCGAGACCCAATTGGGAGAAGTGTACCCCGGCGGCCGGGCGCGTGACAAGAGGAAATATCTCTTTTCCAAAAAATAAATCGGGTCGGGCCGAATCGTCCGCGACCATTCGCGGACGCCGACCCGATTGCGGCCGGGCGGCCCCGCGGTTATGATGGGGTGGCTTCCATGAACCGCAACCGGGGAGTGCTGCGCCGATGAGCGAGCCGGATGATCCCCATCCGATAACCCTTCCGCAAACGCTGAAGTCGGCGATCCCGTCCACGGCCTCCTTGGCGCCGCCGCGGCAGATCGGCCGCTACTGGGTCGAGCGACTCCTGGGCGAGGGCGGCTTCGGCCGCGTCTATCTGGCCCGCGACGACGTTCTCGGCCGGGTCGTTGCCGTCAAGGCGCCGCACCGCGAGCGCATTACTCAGCCCCAGGACGCCGAGGCCTTTCTGACCGAGGCCCGCACGCTCGCCGGCCTCGAGCACCCGCACATTGTGCCGGTCTACGACGCCGGCCGCACCGACGACGGCCAGTGTTTCGTGGCGTCCCGGTTCATTGAGGGCGTCGATCTCGCCGGGAAACTCAAGGAATCCGCCCTTTCGCACGTGCAGGCGGCGGAGCTGGCGGCGGCGGTCGCCGAGGCCCTCCACTACGCCCACCGCAAGGGCCTGGTCCATCGGGACGTCAAGCCGGCCAACATCCTTCTCGACGCCGCCGGCAAGCCCTACCTCGCCGACTTCGGATTGGCCCTGAAGGAAGAGGATTTCGGCAAGGGGGCGGGGTTCGCCGGGACGCCGGCCTACATGAGCCCGGAACAGGCCCGCGGCGAGGGCCACCGCGTGGACGGCCGCTCCGACGTTTTCAGCCTGGGCGTGGTCCTCTACGAAGTGCTGACCCGGCGCCGCCCCTTCCGGGGCGAGACGCGGGCCGAACTGCTCGACCAAATCAGCGTCGTCGAGGCGCGGCCGCTTCGCATGGTGGACGACGTCATCCCGCGGGAGCTGGAGCGCATCTGCCTCAAGGCCCTGGCGAAACGGGCGTCGGAGCGGTACACGACGGCCAAGGACATGGCCGAGGACCTCCGGCATTTCCTGAGCCAGGCGGCGGCGGGCGGGCCGACCACGGAGCCGGCCGGCGGCCTCGCGCCGACGACGATGACTGGCCCCGCGGCGCCGCCGACGACGGGATCGGACCTCTGGCCCCCGCCGACCCGGACGGCCGCTCCGTCACCCGTTACGCCGTCCTCCGAGCGGCGGCCCGTCAAGATCGTCCCCAAGGGGTTGCGGTCCTTTGACGCCCATGACGCCGACTTCTTCTTTGAACTCTTGCCAGGCCCTCGCGACCGGGACGGTTTGCCGGACGGCGTCCGCTTCTGGAAGACGCGCGTCGAGGAGACGGACCCCGACGAAACGACCGCCGTGGGCCTGATCTACGGCCCATCCGGCTGCGGCAAGTCCTCGCTCGTGAAGGCGGGGCTGCTGCCCCGGCTGGCCGATCGCGTGACGGCCGTTTACATCGAGGCGACGGCCGGCGAGACCGAAACGCGGCTGCTGAACGGCCTGTGGAAGCGGTTTCCGGCGCTGCGCGCCCAGGCGGGGTTGAAAGAGACGCTGGCCGCCCTGCGCCGGGGGCAGGGCATTCCCGCGGGCCAGAAGGTGCTAATCGTCCTCGACCAGTTCGAGCAGTGGCTTCACGCCCGTCGAGGAGAGGAAAACACCGAATTGGTGCAGACCCTGCGGCAGTGCGACGGCGGCCGGGTGCAGTGCCTTGTCATGGTGCGGGACGATTTCTGGATGGCGGCGACCCGCTTCATGCGGGAGCTGGACATTCGCCTTCTCGAAGGCCGCAATTCCGCGGCCGTCGATCTCTTCCCCATTCGCCACGCCGAGAAAGTGCTGGCGGCTTTCGGCCGGGCCTTCGGCGTCGTCCCGGACGGCCCCGCCGGCCTCGACAAAGAACAGAAACAGTTTATTGATCAAGCCGTGTCCGGCTTGGCGCTGGAAGGCAAGGTGATCTGCGTCCGGTTGGCCTTGTTCGCGGAGATGATGAAGGGCAAGCCGTGGACGCCCGCGACCTTGAAGGAAGTGGGCGGCGCCGAGGGCGTGGGGCTTACGTTCCTTGAGGAGACGTTCAGCGCGGCCGCCGCCCCGCCCGAAAACCGCTATCACCAGAAGGCGGCCAGGGCCGTTCTTCAAGCCCTGTTGCCCGAATCCGGCGCCGACATCAAGGGACACATGCGGTCCCACGCCGAATTGCTGGAAGCGTCGGGCTACGGCAACCGGCCGAACGATTTTGACGACCTCATCCGCGTGCTGGACCGAGACGTCCGCCTTATCACGCCGACCGACCCGGAAGGCAAGGAAGGGGAGGACGATTCCAGTTCGCGGGCCGAGCCGGGGCGGAAATTCTACCAGCTGTCGCACGATTTTCTGGTCCATTCCTTGCGCGACTGGCTGACCCGCAAGCAGAAAGAGACGAGGCGGGGACGGGCGGAGCTTCTCCTGGCCGAGCGGACGGCGGCCTGGACGGCCAGGCCGGAGAATCGCTGTTTGCCCGCCTGGTGGGAATGGCTGAACGTCCGCCTTTTCACCCACAGGAAGGACTGGACGCCCCCGCAGCGGAAGATGATGTGGAAGACGGCCCGACATCATCTGGTCCGGGGTCTGGTGTTGGCCGCCTGTTTGGTCCTGCTGGGGTGGGGAGGCTGGGAAGCTTTTGGCCGGCTGAAGGCCCAGGCCTTGCGGGATCGCCTCCTGAACGCCAACACCGCCGACGTGCCCCTCATCGTTTCGGACATGGCCCCCTATCGTCGCTGGACCGACTCCCTGCTTCGGGAGGCCTACACGGAGGCGAAGGCGAAGGGGGACGCCCGCAAACAGCTGCACGCGGCCCTGGCCCTGCTGCCGGCCGAACCCGCCCGCGCGGACTACCTCTACGGCCGCCTGCTCGACGCCGAGCCGCAAGAGGCGGCCGTCCTTGTCAAGCAACTGTCCGACCACAAGGGAGAGTTGATCGACCGTCTCTGGGCCGTCGTGGAGCGGCCCGACAAGGGGCGCGAGGACCGGCGACTGCGGGCTGCCTGCGCCGTGGCTGCGTATGACCCCGACAACCCCCGCTGGGACCAGGCGGGCGGCCCGGTGGCGGAGCAGCTGGTTGCGGTCAACCCGGTGTTCCTGGCCGTCTGGATGGAGGCGTTCCGGCCGGTGCGGGACAAGTTGCTGGCGCCGCTCGCCGCCGCCTTCCGCGACCGCAAGGAGGATCGCACGGGCGAGCGAAGCTTGGCCGCCAGCGTCCTGGCCGACTACGCCGCCGACCGACCCGATCTGCTCGCCGACTTGCTCCAGGACGCTGACGAGAAGCAGTTCGCCGTGCTCTACCCGAAGGCGGCGGCCTGGGGGGAGAAGGTCGCCGCCCATTGTAAGGAAACCCTGGATACGTCCGTGGGGTCGCGGACGACGGACGAGGAGAAGGAGCGGATGGCCAAACGGCAGGCCAACGCGGCCGTGGCCCTGCTTCGCCTGGGGGAACCGGCCAAGGTCTGGCCGCTCCTGCAACACCGTCCCGACCCGAGGGCGCGGAGTTACCTGATCCACCGGCTGAGTCTGCTCGGGGCCGATCCGGGGGCCGTGGCCCGACGGCTGGATGTCGAGGAGGAAGTGTCGATTCGCCGGGCCTTGCTGCTGGCCTTGGGGGAGTTCGGGCCGGAACAATTGCCTCCCGCCGGGCGCGAGGCGCTGGTCCGCAAGGCGGTGGGCCTTTATCGGGAGGACCCCGACGCGGGTCTGCACGGGGCGGCCGAATGGCTGTTGCGGCAATGGGGGCAGGCGCCGACGCTCAAGGAGTTGGACGAGGGGTGGAGGAAGGACGGACGGAAGGGGGAGGAGAGGCTGCGGGAGGCCCAAAAAAATCGGGCCGGGGGCGAGGCGTACTGGTACGTCAACGGCGCGGGTCAGACGATGGTGGTCGTTCCGGGGCCGGCGGAATTCATGATGGGATCGCCGCCCGGCGAGAAGGGAAGGTTCGATAGTGAGACGCCGCACCGGAAGCGGATTAGCCGGACGTTCGCCGTCGGCGCCCGGCCGGTGACGGTGGGGGAGTACCGGAGTTTTGACAAAAGCTACGCGCCCGCGGAACGATACGCCCCGACGGCGGATTGTCCGGTGATCTATACCTCGTGGTATCAGGCGGCGGCTTACTGCAACTGGCTGAGCGAGCGGGAAGGGATTCCCCCGGACCAGTGGTGCTACGAAACCGGGCCGACGGGCGAGGTGGTGAAATTGAGGGAGAAGTATTTGAGCCTGACGGGGTATCGATTGCCTACGGAAGCGGAGACGGAATACGCGACGCGCGCGGGGACGACGACGAGCCGCTATTACGGGGAGACGGAGGAACTGCAGGGGAAATACGGTTGGATCGTGCAAAATTCCGGGGACCGCAGTTGGCCCGTGGGGGGCAAGAAGCCGAATGATTTTGGGTTGTTCGACGCGGAGGGCAACGTCTGGTGCTGGTGTCAGGACCGGAACACGTACTATCCCGCCGGGGGCGGCGAGGAGGCGACCGAAGACGCCGAGGACATTTTAGATATTAGAGACATAGAAAGCCGTGTGTTGCGCGGCGGCTCGTTCTACTATCAGGCGTCGCTCGCGCGTTCCGCCAACCGTCGCGGCTTCGTGCCGACCTACCGCAACTTCGACGTCGGTTTCCGTGTGGCGCGAACGTGCCGCTGAATTGCGTTACGGCTTTACTCCTGGCCGCCGGGGCCGGCAAAGCCGGTCCTGGCCTCCGCTGACGGGGGCGCCTCCGGATCTAGGCGAGCGGCGCGGCGTCAGCCCGCCGGTGTAGGATAGCGTCGCCGAATCATAGGACGCCGCGGGACGGGTGACGAACCGGCGGGCTGACGCCGCGCCGCTCGCCGCCGACCGCCTAATTCGAGAGGCACAACCTCCGCTGTCAGCCTTTCCGCTTTTTGCCCTTGACACCCGACGGCAATTCCCTTTTACTACTGAGGAAGGAACTCAGCGTTGAGTGAATCCATGCGGCCGCTGCCGGCCAGGCCCATCATCGGTTTCGCTGCCACGCACCCCTAACGCGGGTTCAGCCTCCTCGCGTGACGGCGCCCACCCTCCTTGCCCTCGCTCCGCCCGCCCACTCGACGCCCCGCCCGCGGACGCCCCCGACGGCCCATTGAAACACCGATTCTCGCGTTGCCCGGTCCGAAGCGCACGGGGTGGGGCGGCCGCGCCTGCATGGACGTCGGCCGTCCCATCCGCCGTGTTTCCTCTCCCCTTCCGGCGTTTGCGCGGATAGTTCCGGGGCGGTGATTCGTCCTATTTGCGGCCGGGAATTGGGATGCGCCCCAAAGCGACCCGGACTATACTGAGAAGTGGTGAAGCTGGCGAAACCTTGCCGCGGAGGCCGCTTTCGCCGCGCGGTATTCCCCCAAGCCGTCGGGCCGGGGGCGGATTGAAACGACTGAAACGACTGAAACCGACAGGAGTACAGCGATGACCTTGTGGATGCGGCGGACGGCGGCCGGACTTCTCACGGCCGTCCTGTGCGGCGGCAGCGTCCTCGCGGCCGACGTGGAAAAGAAGACCACTCCCGCCTTCGGCGTGCTTCAGGCCACGGCCCCGGACGCCGTCAAGGCGCAGGCGCTCGACTGGCTGAAGTCGGCCGGCAAGGGCGACGACGCCTCGATCAAGGCCTTCGACGCCCTCTGGGCGGCCGACCGGCCGGTGCTCGACAAGCTCAGCGACACGTTCGCGCTGGGCAACGCCGACGCCGCCAAGCTGCTCGCCGACGCCCGCAACCCCGACGCCGCGGCCCCGCAGGAGCCGCCGGCCCTCGTCGCCGACGCCACGCAGTCGCCGTTCTTCCGCGCCAATTTCGCTCTCGTTTACGCCAAGGCGCTTTCCACCCGCCGCGTCCATGAACAGGTGCTCGACACCCTCAAGGGCGTCAAGGCCGAGCAGACCGTCGATCCGGCCAGCTACTTCTTCACCAAGGCCGTTTCCGAACACGCCCTGATCGAGAAGGACCAGGCGCTCGACTCCATCGACCACCTGCTGGCCGACGTGGCCGACACGCCGGAGCGCTACCGCACCGTCGGGGCGCTGATGGTGTTCGACATGATGAACTGGAAGGACGGCGGCCGGGACCTCGCCTCGCGCCTCGACCCGCTGACGCGGAAGATGAAGGCCATCAAGGACCGGCTCGACCTGGAGCGCGGCGGCGACAAGACCCAGAAGATGGAAAAGGACGTGGTGTTTCGCCTCGACGAGGTCATCAAGGAACTGGAAAACCAGCAGAAGAACCAGGGCCAGGGCAGCGGCAGCAACGGCGGCAACTGCCCTCCCGGCGGCAACGGCCAGCAGCAGCAGCCCAACGACAACACCCAGGCGTCGCGGCCGCAGGACGACAGCCTCGGCGGCAACGGCAGGGGCGCCGGCCAGATCGACATGAAGAAGCTCAACGACACGGCCGCCAAGTGGGGCAAGCTGCCCGAGAAGGAACGGGCCGACGCCATGAAAGACCTGACGCGCGACCTGTCGCCGGAGCTGCGCGACACGGTGGAGCGGTTCTTCAAGGAACTGTCCGCCCGCGCCCAGGCGGACGACGACAAGTAAGGTCGCTCATCGGAGCCTAGGACACACGACCGGCCGGCCCTTGACGGGGTCGGCCGGTTTGCGTTAGGGTGACTTCGCCCAAGGATTCCTCACAAGGAGCAGAAGCGCGATGAAATTTTCCCGACTCGCCGCCGGGCTGGGCCTGGCCGTCGTCCTGTCCGCCGTGGCCGTCGCCGCCGAGCCGCTGACCTCCGGGCCGCAGGTGGACGACAAGGTCGTCACGCCGTTCGCCCCGCTCAACATTAACGGCGAAAGCGCCGGCGACATGAACTGCCTGGTGTGCCAGAACCAGGACAACCCGGTCGTCATGATCTTCGCCCGTGAAATCACTCCGGAATTGACCAAGCTGGTCAAGCGCGTCGATCAGATCACCGGCAAGCACAAGGACGCCCAGATGGGCAGCTTCGTGGTCTTCTGCCAGGACCGGGAAGGGCTGCGCGACGAGCTGAAGGCGATGGCCCGCGACCAGGAATTGAAGAACCTCGTCCTGTCGATCTGGACGCAGCCCAAGTCGGCGGACGGCCCGAACCCCATCAGGAAGTATCGGGTCAGTCCGGACGCCGACGTGACCGTGGTGCTGTACACGGACAACAAGGTCAAGGCGAACTACGCCTTCCGCAAGGGCGAATTGACCGAAAAGGACGTGGACGCCATCGTCGCCGCGGTGCCGGGGAAGATCCTGCCGAAGAACTAAGGACCATTAAACACAATGGCGAGCGGCGCGGCGTCAGCCCGCCGGTAAGGCCTTACCGGCGGGCTGACGCCGCGCCGCTCGCCCAAAAAGTTAGCGCCTCTTATGGTCGCGGTTCCGTTTCCGCAACCTCTCACGCCCCCGCCATGATGTTCTGTAGCGTGTCGATGTCGGCCGGCTTGACGAGATGGACGTTGAAGCCGGCCTCCATCGCCTTGCGGCGGTCCTCCTCCTGCCCGTAGCCCGTCAGCGCTGCCAGCAACCCCTTCTCCATGCCCGGCTCCTTCCGCAGCCGCCGCGCCACCTCGTAACCGTCCATGCCGGGCAGGCCGATGTCGAGAAAGACGACGTGCGGCCGGAACGCCCGCGCCGCCTCCAGCGCCCCGGGGCCGTCGTGGGCGGTGCGGACTTCGTGGCCGCCGGTTCGCAGCAACAGCGCCAGGCTCTCCGCCCCGTCGCGGTTGTCGTCCACGACCAGAATCCGCCGGGCCGGGACCGCCCGCCGCGCCGTCCCGCCTTCCGCCGCCGGAGACGGCGCACCGACTTCGCTATCGACGACCGGCAGGCGGACCACGAACTCGCTGCCTTGCCCTTCGCCGGCGCTGAACGCCTCCACGGTCCCGCCGTGCGATTGGACGAGGCTGCGCACCAGCGTCAGGCCGATCCCGAGACCGCCCTGCGTCCGCGCCAGCGACCGATCGCCCTGCGTGAAAAGATCAAACACCTTGGACAGCAGCGACGGCCGAATGCCCCGGCCGTTGTCCTTCACCCGCACGGCCACGGCGTCGCCGTCGCGCCCCGCCGTCAGCTCGATGCGGCCGCCCTCGTCGGTGTACTTGGCCGCGTTTTGCAGTAGGTTGCTGAACACCTGGGCCAGGCGCGTCGGGTCGGCCACCAATCGCACCGGCGGCGAAGGCGGCCGCACGATCAGTTCGTGCCGCTTGGCGTCGAGGACCGGCCGCGCCGTCTCGACGGCCCGCTCCAGCACCGCGGCCAGGTCCACCGACTCCTTCCGCAGCGCGATCAGGCCGCCGCGGATGCGGGCCACGTCCAGCAGGTCGTCCACCAGCCGGGCCATGTGCCGCACCTGACGGTCCATCACGTCCCGCGACCAGCGCTGGCGCTCGTCGGAAAGGTCGGACGTTCGCAGGATCTGCAAGGCGTTGCGGACGGGCGCCAACGGGTTGCGCAGTTCGTGGGCCAGCATCGCCAGGAACTCGTCCTTGTTGCGGTCGGCCTCGGCCAGGTCGGCCGCCCGCTGCCGCAGCCGCGCGTTGGCTTCCACCAGTTCCCGCGTCCGCTTCTGGACTTGCGTTTCCAGCTCGGCGTTGACGCGCCGCAGCGTTTCTTCCGCCGTTTTCCGCTCGGTAATGTCGAAGGCGATGCCTTGCAGGAAGCCGGGCCGGCCCTCGTCGCCCGGCGCCAGCTGGACCGTGGTGTGTACCCAGACCACCCGGCCGTCGCGGGCCAGCAGGCGGACTTCCGACCGGAAGGGTTCGCCGGTGGCGATGGTGGCGGCCAGGCCGACCTCGATCGATCCGCGGTCGTCGGGATGGACCCGCTCGTACCAGAGGATGGGGTCGTCGCGCCATTCGCGGGCGGTGTAGCCCGCCAACGCCTCGATCTGCGGGCTGACGTACAGTTCGCTGCGCACCTCGTCCAGCGCCACCACGAACGTCACCGCGGGGATCTGCTCCACCAGCGTGCGGTAGCGGGCTTCCGCCTTGCGCAGTTCCGCCTCCACGCGCCGTCGTTCGGCGATTTCCCGCTCCAGATCGTCCGGGCTAGGCGGGGCCATGCCGATCAGCGCGGCCCAGGAGGCCGCGGCCGTCGCCAGCTGGACGAGGCCCGACAGCCGGCAGAGCGGGTCCTGGAACACGACCCCTTCCAGGAAGCGGCTCAAGGCGGGGGGCGTGAGGCCCGTGGCGTCGAAGAGATGGAGCCAGAAATCCGCCATACCGTCGCCCCGGAGAGGGAAAGGTCGCGTTCGGGGCGCGGGCGGGGAATTTTCACGCCCGGGCCGAATTATGTAGTGTAACACGGCGGTAGGATGAGGGAACCCTTGGGCGGGCGCCCGTCCCTCCTCGCTGATGACGTTTCCGAGGCGGTCCCTCAATCCGGGTGTACTATGAGCGCGTCCCCCTTCTTCCGCTTCCTCGTCCTCCTGCTGTTGGCGGCCCCCGCCGTCCCCGTCCATGCCGACGAACCCAAGGGCGGGCCGCCCGAGTTCAAGCGCCTGCCATTCCGCCCCATCGGCCCGGCGGCCGGCGGCCGCGTCTCGCGCGCCTGCGGCGTACCCGGCGACCCGCTCACCTTTTACGCCGCCGTGTCGGCCGGCGGCGTCTGGAAATCGACCGACGGCGGCGTTCGCTGGAAGCCGATCTTCGACGATCAGCCGATCTCCAGCATCGGCAGCATCGCCGTGGCGCCGTCCGACCCCAACGCGATCTACGTCGGCAGCGGCGAGGCCAACATCCGCGGCAACGTCGAGGCCGGCGACGGCATTTACAAATCCGTGGACGCCGGCAAGACCTGGAAGCACGTCTGGAATCAGGTGGGCCAGATCGGCACGATGATCGTCCACCCGACGAACCCGGACGTCGCCTATGCCGCGGTGCTCGGCCACGCCTTCGGCCCCAACGAGGAGCGCGGCGTCTACCGCACCAGCGACGGCGGCAAGACCTGGCAGCGCGTGCTGTTCAAGGACAAGGACGCCGGCGCCTCCGACGTCTGCTTCGACCCGAGCAGTCCCAAGGTGCTATTCGCGGGGCTGTGGCAGGCACGGCGTCGGCCGTGGGAACTGGTCAGCGGCGGTCCCGGCAGCGGCCTGTACACGTCGCGCGACGGCGGCGACAGCTGGACGCAACTTGTCCCGCCGCCGGCCCCGGAGTCGCCCGACGCCGACAAGGAGCCGCCGGCCGGGAAGAAATATTGTAAGGGCTTGCCGGAGGGTATATGGGGCAAGGTCTGCGTGGCCGTCGCCCCGTCGGACGGCCGGCGCGTCTACGCCCTCATCGAGGCGGAGAAGGGCGGCCTGTTCCGCAGCAACGACGGCGGCGAAACGTGGGAACTGGCCAACGACAGCCACGGGCTGCGGCAGCGGGCCTGGTACTTTTCGACGCTGACCGTCCATCCCAAAAACGCCGACATCGTCTGGTTCCCGCAGGTGCCGCTGCTCAAAACCATCGACGGCGGCAAATCCCTGTTGCGCGTCGAGGGGCCGCACCACGGCGACCACCACGATATTTGGTTCGACCCGAAGGACCCCGACCGGATCATCGACAGCAACGACGGCGGCGTGGACGTGAGCATCAACGGCGGCCAGACGTGGTACGCTCCGCCATTGCCGATCTCTCAATTCTACCACGTGGCGGCCGACGGCCGCACGCCGTATTTCGTCTCCGGCTGTATGCAGGACATCGGCTCCGCGGAAGGGCCGAGCAACAGCCTGAAAGGCGCCGGCATCGGCCTGTCGGACTGGTACGACGTCGGCGGCGGCGAGGCCGGCTGGACGGCCCACGACCCGACCGACCCGAACGTCGTCTACGCCACGGAGTACGGCGGCTACCTTTCGCGCTACGACCGCCGCACGCGCCAGGCCAAGAACGTCAGCATCGACCCTTACGACCCGTCCGGCCACGGCGCCGAGGATTTGCGTTACCGCTTCAACTGGACCGCCCCGGTGGTGATTTCGCCGCACGACCCCAAGGTGATCTACCACGCCGGCAACGTGCTGTTCCGGTCGGACGACGGCGGCCAAACGTGGAAGCCGATCAGCAACGACCTGACGCGCGACGACAAGAGCAAGCAGAAGCCTTCCGGCGGCCCCCTCACCGGCGACAACACCGGGGCAGAGGTCTATTGTACGATATTCACCGTGGCCGAATCGCCGAAACGGAAGGGGCTGATCTGGGCCGGCAGCGACGACGGCCTGGTCCACGTCACCCACGACGGCGGCAAGACCTGGGACGACGTGACGGCCGGCCTGAAAGGCGTGCCGGAGTGGGCCACGGTCTGTTGCATCGAGCCGTCGCCGTTCGACGCCGACGCGGCTTACGTCGTGGTGGACGCGCACCGGCTGGACGATCCGAAGCCGTACCTCTTCAAAACGACCGACGCCGGCAAGACGTGGGCGGCCCTGTCGGCGAAATTGCCGCAGGACGTATACCTCCGGGAGGTGCGGGAGGACCCGAAGAAGAAGGGGATGCTCTATCTCGGCACGGAGCACGGCCTCGCCTTCTCGACGGACGACGGAGAGACGTGGCGGGATTTGAAGTTGAATTTCCCGACCGTCGCCGTCTCCGATTTGCTGGTGAAGGACGACGATCTGGTGGTCGCCACCAACGGCCGGTCGCTCTGGGTCTTCGACGACCTGACGCCGCTGCGCGAGATGGGGCCGGCCGTCGAGGCGAAGGATGTCCATTTGTTCCCGGCGCGGCCGGCGTACCGTTACCGCTATTCTGGGTCGTTCGAGGACGCGAGGCCGGCCGGCGCTTTCGAGAACCCGCCGGAAGGCGCGATCCTGCACTACTTCCTCAAGAAGCCGGCCGGCGAGGTCGTGCTGGAAGTCCTCGACGACAAGGGCCATCGCGTCCGCAAGCTGACGAGCAAGAAGAAGGAAGAGGAAGAGAAAGAGAAGGAACAGGAGACCGGCGAAGAAGGCGATTATTCGGAGAAGAAAAAGGAAAAGCCGCCCCTGCCGGCGGAGGCCGGTTTGCACCGCGTCGTCTGGGACCTGCGCTACGAGGGGGCGGAGGTCATCAAGAAAGCGAAGCTGGCCGGCGGCCGGCCGAAGGTCGGCCCGCTGGTCAATCCGGGGACGTACATGCTCAAGCTGACGGCGGACGGCAAAACGGAGACGACCGCGGTCGCGGTGAAGATGGATCCCCGTTGGGATGAGATACCGGGAACCGCGTTAGGGCCTTTTCCCGCCGGCGACCTTCTTGCTGGCACGCGCGAACAGCTTAACCTGGCCCTGGAAATCCGAGACGACATCACCAAGCTGACGCGGACGGTGGAACAGCTGCGGGCGGTCAAGCGGCAGCTGACGGCGCGCGCCGACCTGCTCAAGGGCGACGAGAAGGCCGCCCCGCTGATCCAGGCGTCGAAGGATTTCCTCACGAAGCTGGACGCGCTGGAGGAGAAGTTGCACAACCCCAAGGCGAAGGTGTCTTACGACATCCTGGCGCAGAAGGGCGGCGCCCAACTCTATTCGCAGCTGGCGAGCCTGTTCGAGACGGCCAAGGACGCCGACGGGGCGCCGACGGAGGGGTTGCGCGAGGTGTTCAAGGAACAGGCGGGCCTGCTGGAGAAGTACGAAAAGGAGTGGAAGGAATTGACGGAAGGCGATCTGAAAACGCTCAATGAACGGGCGGAGAAACTGACGTACCCAATCGTTATCGTGCCGGCGGAGAAGGCGCAAGAGAAGGAAGAAGATAAGCCGTAGGGATTCGGGTTGAGCCGTCCGGCGAAGAAACAACGATCACCGCTTCAACCCATACGTCTTGATCTTGCGATCCAGGGTCGAGCGCTCGATGTTGAGGATGGCGGCCGCCTGGCTCTTGTTCCAATCGGTGTGGGTCAGCGTCCGCAGGATGTGCTGCTTTTCCACCTCCTCCAGCGGCAGCGGCTGGTACGGCGACGGCCCGCCCGACGCGGCCGGCGCCGTCGCGTCCAGCGATGACAACCAGATGTCACCCGCGTCGAACACCGGCCCCAGGCCCAGCGCCACCGCCCGCTCCACCACGTTCCGTAGCTCGCGGACGTTGCCCGGCCAGTGGTACTCCTCCATCTTCGCCAGCGCCGCCGGCGTGAAGCCGCGGACCCTCCGGCCCGTCTCGCGCACGAACCGCCGTAAAAAGTGCTCCGCCAACAACGGCACGTCGCTCTTGCGCTCGCGCAACGGCGGCACGCGGAGTTCCACCACTTGCAAGCGGAAGAACAGGTCTCGGCGGAACCGGCCTTCGCGCACCGCCTCCTCCAGCGGCTGATTCGTGGCGGCCACCACGCGCACGTCCACTTTGACGGCCGCGCCGCCGCCGACCCGCTCGAACGGGTGGCCCTCCAGCACGCGCAGCAGCTTCGCCTGCGCCCCCACCGCCATTTCGCCGATCTCGTCCAGGAAGATCGTGCCGCGGTGGGCCGCCTCGAACTTGCCCACCTTCTTTTCCGTCGCCCCGGTGAACGAGCCTTTCTCATGGCCGAACAGCTCGCTCTCCAAAAGGGTTTCCGGAAGGGCGGCGCAGTTCAGACAGATGAACGGGCCGTCCTTGCGCGGGCTGGAGGTATGCACCGCCCGCGCCACCAGCTCCTTGCCGGAGCCGCTTTCGCCGCGAATCAGGCAGCAGGCGTTGGTCCCGGCCACGCGGCCGATCCGCGTTTCAAGCTCCCGGATGGCCGGGCTGGAACCGACCAACTCGCTCTCCACGCCCAGCTGATCTTTCAGCGAGCGGTTCTCGGCCGAAAGGGATTGCTGGAGGCGAAGCTGATGGACGGCGTTGCCGAGTTGCTTGGCCACGGCCACGGCGAACTCCAGGTCTTCGGCGTCCAGCGCCCGGTGCGGGTCGGTGCAGTAGAGATGGATGAGGCCGTGGACGCGGCCGCCGTGGATCACCGGGGCGCAAATGAGGCTGGTCGCGCCCAACTCCGACAGGCTCTCGCGGTTGCGCAGGTGGCGGTCGCGGGCCACGTCCTCGGCCAGGATGGCTTCGCGGCCGCCCAGCACCTCGTTGCTGACGTATTCGGAGACGCGGGTGTAGGAGCGGACGCCGGGGTCGCGGTGACGGCTCACCGTCACTTCCAACTCGGCGCCGCGGCCGGCCGTCGGCCCCGTCGCGGCCCCGTCGCCGGAAACGTCCGGCGTGGTCGTGAGGATGGCGCCGACCTCGGCCGGGATCGCCTCCAACAGCGCGTCCAGCACGATACGGCATAGTTCGTCGTAGGTGACGGCCGAGGCCATGTCGAGCGCGAGACGGTAGAGCAACGACAGGTCGCGGCTCAGGGCGTGGCGCGGCGGCGATCCGGCCGTCGCGACGCCTTCGGCGTCGGCCGCGGTCGGGGGTACGGGCGTCAGGAAGCGCGTCTGGCCGAGGCGCTTCTTGATGGACACGCCGTCGGGCCGTTCGTCGCGGCGCGGCAGGTCGGGCAGCTGGCCCATGTCCTCGACGAACAGGAAGCAGGTATGGCCGAGCTGCACTTCGTCGTTGGGCGCCAGTTCGCGTTCGCCCTCGACGGCGGCGCCGTTGAGTCGGGTGCCGTTGAGGCTGTCGAGGTCGCGGACGCGCCAACGGCCGTCGGCGGCGCTGACCTCGGCGTGTTCACGACTACAGAGATCGTCTTTGAGGACAATGCGGTTGGAGGCGGCCCGGCCGAGGGAGCAGGTCTGCCCCGGCGTGAGCGGGAAGACGTCGCCGAAGCCGTCGTCCCGCCGGACCACGAGATAGGCCGTCGCGCCCGCGGACATGGTGAGGATCGATCCTCCGGCGCCCGGGAACGAGGAACGTCCGGCCCCCGGGCGGCGCTGGTTGTTGCTGGGATTGCGTCTACCACAGGATAGGCGCGGGGGGACGCCGGGGGCAAGGGGGATCGGGCGCCGGCCGCTCGCTCAATTCACAGGCGCGCCTTTCGACGGGTCCGTCCGCTTCTTTTGACCCGGGGCCGGAAGTGTTCTAAGGTTAAGCACAGGCTCCCGCCTGAAAAATCATGTTCTAGGTGCAACGCAAGGAAATGTCATGGCCGGATCGAACAAGGCCGCCGATGTGGACAGCCCCCCGCGTGGGGACGAATGCCGCGTCACCGAGCGCTTCTCGTGCGACGTGGCGGCGGCGTGTCAGCCGCCGTCCGCCTGGAAGTCCGGCGGGCGCGACTGGCCGGCCCGCATCCGCGACCTGTCCACGGGCGGCCTTTGCCTGGTCCTCGGCCGCCGCTTCGAGCCTGGCGCCGGGTTGGCCATCGAAGTGCCCGCGGCGGACGAAGGCTCGTCGTCCACCCTCCTGGCGCGCGTGGTTCACGTCCGGGCCGACGGCCCCGGCTCCTGGGCGCTGGGATGCGCCTTCGTCAGTCCGCTGAGTGACGAGGAACTGCAAGGCCTCGTCGGGGGCGCTTGCGACGACGCCCCCCCGGCCGTGGTCGCGCCGCCTGCCGCCGAAAGGGCTTTCATCCCCGACGTGTATTTCCGCGGGGCGCTGCCCCACGGCGGCGTGGTCGAGCGCGTCATCCGAAAGCTGTATGTGAAGCGGTCCTGGCCCCTCGCGCCCGGCCGCACCATCGGCCTACGCTTCCAGGCCTTTTCCGACGACCCCGTGGTGCGCGTGCGGGTGGACGCCTGCCGTGCCGCGGGCGACCGCCGGGTCCTGGAATGCACGTTCGTGGACGCCGCCCCCGCCGGCCTCTCCCGGTGACACGGCACGACTTTGGGATTCATGAACGCCCTGAAGGTCCGACGCGAGTTCCCTCAATGACAAGCCAATCGCCCGCCGTCTCCCGCCACCACACCCGGATGCTGCTTCCGCCCGCGCCGCCGCCCGACGGTGCAACGCTGAGGCCGCCGGGGTCCGTCTTGCTGGCCGGCCTGCAACGGTCGTTGCTACTCGTCGCCTGTCTGCTGCTGGTGGCCGTGATCGGCTTGCTCGACTTCGGCACGGATCGCCACCTCTCCTTCAGCATCTTCTACCTCATCCCCGTGGCGGCCTGCGCCTGGTGCGGCGGCTTTTCCGACGGCGCCCTTCTGTCGCTGGCGGCGGCCGCGGCCTGGCACGCGACCGATCTCTTCGAGGACCCGGCCCTGCCGCCCGCCGTGCGGATGTGGAACGGCGTCATCCGTTTCGGGAGCCTGGTCCTGATTTCCAGCCTGGTGGCCCGCCTGCACGCCGGCATCCTCCGCGAGCGCCGCCTGGCCCGCACCGACCCGCTCACCGGGGCGGCCAACGGCCGGACCTTTTACGAAGCGGCCGCCGTCGAGGCCGAGCGGGCGCGGCGCCTGTGCCGCCCCCTGACGCTGGCCTACTTCGACCTGGACGACTTCAAGCAGCTGAACGACCGCCAGGGTCACACGGCCGGGGACGCGGCCCTCCAGGCAGTCGTGCAGACGATTTACCTGCATCTGCGGACCTCGGACCTGCTGGCCCGCCTCGGCGGCGACGAGTTCGCCTTGCTGCTGCCGGAGACCGGGACCGAAGGGGCGGCCGCCCTGCTGGCCCGCCTGCAAGAGCGGTTGGCCCAGGAAATGGCCCGCAAGGGCTGGCCGGTCGGCGTCAGCATCGGGGCCGTCACCTTCCTCCGGCCGCGGTGGGACGTGGACCTGATGATCCAGCGCGTGGACGCGCTGATGTACGGCGCCAAGAAGAAGGGCAAGGGGCGGGTCGAGCACGCCGTCGTTGAGGACGCCGAGGACCCGGCGTCCGAAACGCGGCCGAGGATCGAACGACGCGCCACGGCCCGCGTGCTCTGCAACCGCACCGCCCGGATTCGCCGGCCGGACGAGCAGGGCGAAGAGTTTGCCGTCATCCGCGACCTTTCCGTCGGCGGGATCGGCCTGCACATGGATCAACGCCTCCCCGCGGACACCTTGGTATTGGTCGAGCCGCTGTCGGCCGGCGCCCGGACGCTGTTGGCCCGGGTGCGCTATACGGCCGCGGAAGGCGGAGGCTGGAGGCACGGTTGCGAACTGCCGACCCCCCTCAGCGACGAGGAGCTCCACAGCTGGCTCGGCGAACAGGCCGAAAACGCCAGCCGATGATCTCTAAAGATCTCACGCAAAGACGCCAAGGCGCGAAGAGGCATTCTTCGCGCCTTGGCGTCTTTGCGTGAGATCTTTTTTGCCCGTCAGTCGGCGGAGAAGTTACTGAGGAAGTCCTCGAACCCCTTCTGCTGCTGGTGGGCGGTGTCCTGCATCTTCTTGATGTCGGCCTGGTACTTCTCGATCTGCGTCTCCTGCTGGTCGAACTTGTCCAGGTAACGCTTGTAGGCCGCGGCGGTGGGCGGCATCTCCTTCAGGTTGGCGCGCAGACGCGCCTGGTCGTCGGTGATCGTCTTGAGCTGCAGCTCCTGCTCGGCGATCTCTCGCTGCGTCTTGTTCAAGGCGCCGCGGAGGTCGAGCGCCTGCTTGAGGCCTTCCTTGACCTTGGGGCTGCTGACCGTGCTATTGAAGAAGACGCGGATCTGGTCGTCGTTGCTGTTGGTCAGCTGCACCTGCTCGTTGATGACGCGCTCCTCGGTGACGGCTTGCGTCGCCGTCTTGCCCGCCGGAACCTTCACTTCAAAGCGGTACACGTCGCTGGCGGTCTCGGCCGGCTTGGCGGTGTCGTCGGTCAGATGGAAGTCGTTGCGGACGGGGTGCTCCAGCAGCACCAGCCGCTCGGCGTCGTTTCTGTTGACGATGGTGTAGGTCTTGGTCTCGCGCAGCTTGGTCTGGCTGTAGAGGATGCCCTTGTTCACCTTGACCGTGGTCAGCCGGCCGTTGTCGGACGACGGCACCGGGTTGACTTCCGTGCCCAGGTCCACGGCATAGGACAGCAGCCGCTCCTCGTTGGGTTCCACGTCCAGAATCCTTGCGTCTCCGGCGTAATTGGATCCCTCGAACACCGTGATCGGCCCCTGCATCAGGTGCAGGCCGCTGGTGTTCTTGAACTTGAGGCCCAGCAGCGGGAACTTGGCCTGGGTCCGCTCGTTGTAGATGCTGACGCGCGTGCCCTCCACGTCCTTGTTGACGATGGGCAGAAGGGCCGACTTCTGGCGGGGCAGCGTCACCGGCTTGTCGATGGCGTACTGGAAGAAGTCGCCCAGCTTGGTCGCCGTCGCCATCGTCGAAACGCCCTGCCTCATGTCGCCCAGGAAACTGCGGTCGTCCGCCAGGGCGGCCCTTTTGGCCTCCCCCTTGCCGTCGCCGCGGACGAAGGCGTCCATCCCCGCGGCCGCGCGGGCGGGACCGGGCGCGGGCGGCGCCGCCGCCATCGGAGCGCCGTTGGTCACCACGGCCACCGCCTTTTCACGCTCTTGAAGGTCGCCATTGTAGGTGACCGGTCGGAGGGAGGCGAACAACTCGGGCACGACGGTGGGGCGGGGGACGTAAAGCGGAGTATACAGGTCCATTTGGAAGGAAATCGGGCGGCCGGATACCAGGGCCATGCGCACGTCCTTCCAGTCCTCATCGGTGGCGTTCTCGACCACGGCCCAGCCTTGCAGGAAGGGCTTGTCCTCCTTCTCCTTGCCCAATACCAGCCGGTAACTGGTCTTCCAGATGGGGTTCTCGATCACATAACCCACACGCACCTCGCGCTTGCCCTCGCCCACAAAGCTGATGCTGACCGCCTTCTTCTGGGTGTCGTGCGACAGCGTCAGCGTCTCCAGCGCCTTACGCACCTCGTTGTCCATCACCGGGTTCAGGAAGCGGACGCGCTGCACGTCGGCCAGCTTAACGCTCCTCATGCCGTCGGCGCACCACAGGTTCAGCTGCTCGACGTTGACCACTGCCTTGTCCACGCCCTGCTGCTTCTGCTCGACGCCCATGATGGCGCCGGTCATCGTGCCCGGCTGGGCCGCGTTGGCCTGCTGCAAGACGACTTCCACCTTTTCGCCCCGCGCCTGGTTGAGCACCTGGCCGAAAGTGGGATTGGCGGAGAGGTTCACCGCGAAGCTTTGCAGGGTCTTCTCGACGGGGGCGTTGCTGTCATACGACACGGCGGAGACGTGGCCGCCGTTGAGGTCGCGCAGCACCATGCTCTTAATGAGGTCGTTGATGTCCTGCGTCGGGAACGACAGGTCCACCCGCGCGTCGCCGTCGATGGTCCCCTCGCGTTGGAAGTAGCCCACGCCGCTGCTGAACAACACCACCTGCCCGATCGGCAACTGCGGTGCGGAATCCGCCAGGGCCGGGGCGGGCGCCGAGGCGACGGGCGCCGAGTCCGGGACCTTGGGGGGGTCGGCCGGCGACTTCGCCGGCCAGGCGATGAAGGCACAGGCGGCGGCGGTCAACACCGTCCCGCCGGTCAGAGACGCCAGAAGCCACGTTCGTGTCATGACTAGAATTCTCCCTCGGATGGATGTGGAGGCGCATTTCGGATTGAAAGCGGCGCGCGCTTGGTTCAGTTTATAGACGAGACAGGCGCCGCAGCGGTTTTGCTCTGTCGAGAGCCTACCGTCCCGAGGCGAGCGGGGGGCGTTAGCCCCCTGATTTAGCATCCCGTCGGTGACAGTGTGAAGAATCAGGGGGCTGACGCCCCCCGCTCGCCGCGCTTGGCAACTACTTTTTACCGCGCTTGGGTTTCCGCCCGGCGCGCCCGCAGCACGGCCTCCGCCAGGTCCAGGTCTTCGCGCGTCGTGATCTTCAAATTCGCACCGGAACCCGGAACGAGGTAAACGGCATACCCCGCCGCCTCGACTAGCTGGGCGTCGTCGGTGACGCCGGCCCCGAGGGCGGCGCGGCGGGCGTAGGCGTCGAGCAGCCAGTCGCGCCGGAACACCTGCGGCGTCTGCGCCAGCCATAACCCCTCGCGCGGCACCGTGGCCACGACGCGGCCCTGCCCGTCGTCGCGCTTCACCGTGTCGGCCACACGCACGGCCAGCATCGCCGCCCCGGTTTCGGCGGCGCGGTCGAACACCTTGTCGATCAGTTCCGCCGTCAGACACGGCCTGGCCGCGTCGTGGACGGCCACGAACTCCGCCTCCGCCGTGGTCCGCGCCAGGGCGTTGGCCACCGACTCGAAGCGCTCCGCCCCGCCGTCGGCGATCTCGACCCGTCCGTCGGCCGGCGCCGCGCCGAAACGGTCGCGGTCTTCCGGGGCGGCCACGACAATGCACTGACACACGTCGGGCCGCGCGACGAACAGTTCGGCCGACCGCCGCCAGACGGTTCGGCCGTCGAGGACGGCGAAGACCTTTTTTTCCGCCGACCCGAAGCGCGAGGAGCGCCCGGCGGCGGGCAGGATGACGGCGAAACGCGGCATGACCTTCCTCCGGGCGCCCTTCGCGCGTTCATCTTACCGCCGCCGCCTTCCGGGTGAAGCGCGGGGCCGGAAAAGCCGATAAGGCAGGAAGCCGGGGATAGCGGCCGACTCGCGGGGCGGGTCGCACACCAGCATGGAGGTCGCATGGAACTGCCGATCACGCGGCGAACCGTACTCAAGGCGGCGGTCGCCGGTTGCGCGGCGACGGCGGCCGCCCTGGTCCCGTCGGAGGCGGAAGCCCGCGCCCCGGAGGGCACGGTTGCCGGCCACATGACCGGCGCCCGCGCCCTGGTCGAGGCGCTGATATGCGAGGGCGTGCCGTGCGTCTTCGGCATTCCGGGGGCGCAGGAAAATGAACTCTGGGACGAGATGAAGGGCCGCGGCCTCTGCTACCTGCTCGTCACCCACGAATACTCGGCCGCGTGCATGGCCGACGGCGCGGCCCGCAGCACCGGCCGGCCCGGCGTCATCTGCATCGTGCCGGGTCCGGGACTGACCAACGCCCTGACCGGCATCGGCGAGGCGCTGCTGGACAGCGTGCCGATGGTGTGCATCATCGGCGACGTGGCCCGCGGCGACCACTATCACCCTTTTCAGCTCCACGAAATCCCTCAAGCCGGACTGATTCAGCAGGTGACCAAAGGCATGTTCACGGCGGCCTGCGTCGCCGACATCCCCGTGATGGTTCGGCAGGCGTTCCAGCTGGCCATGTCCGGCGAACCGGGGCCGACCGCCGTCGTGGTGCCGTACAACCTGCTGACCGACACGAACCGCTTCTTCTGTCCGCCGATAGGGCCGCCGGAAGTCCCCTTCGACGAGGCGGCTTTCGCCTGCGCCCTGGACGTGCTGCGCAACCGCCGGCTGCGCGTCGGCATCTACGCCGGCATGGGCTGCATGGACTATTCCGCGTCGCTGACGAAGGCGGCGGAGCTGTTGCAGGCGCCGGTCGCCACCAGCGTCTCCGGCAAGGGCGCCATCGACGAGTGCCACCCGCTGGCCGTCGGCTGGGGCTACGGGCCGCAGGCCACGCGCACGGCCGAGAACGCCTTCAAGGCCGTCGACGTGGTGTTGGCCGTCGGCGTCCGCTACAGCGAGGTGTCCACGGCCAGCTACGCCATCCCGCCGCACCGCTGTCTCATTCACGTGGACGCCAACCCCAACAACATCGGCCGCGTCGTCAAGCCGTCGGTCTGCGTCAACGCCGACGCCGGCCTGTTTTTCGAGCGCGTGCTGGCCGCCGCCGCCGACGTGGGCCGGCCGCCCGACGCCGCCCTGCCCTGCCGCATCCGCGACTGGAAGGCCGAGGAGGCCCGCGAGCGCTGCCGCCGTTACGCCCGCTGCGGCGCCGACCCCATGCTGTTCCTGCTGACGCTCCGCAAGGCGACCTGCCCCGACGCCCTGACCTTCGTGGACGTGACTTGCGCGGAGCACTGGGCGGCCGAGGCCTACACGGTTTGCCAGCCGCGCACCTACTTCAACCCGACCGACAACCAGGCGATGGGCTGGTCGATCCCGGCGGCCATCGGGGCGCAGCGCGTCCACACCGGCCGGCAGGTCGTCACCGTGACCGGCGACGGCTGTTTCCTGATGACGGCGATGGAGATTTCGACAACGGCCCGCGAATGTCTGCCGGTGAAGTTCTTCGTGCTGGACGACCAGGCCTACCACTACATGCAGGTGTTTCAGGAAAAAGCGTACCGGCGGACGACGGCGACGATCCTGGCGCGGCTGGATTACGCGGCCCTGGCCAAGGGGTTCGGCGTCGAGTATGTGGAGATCGACTGCGACAAGGACCTGGAGGGCGGCGTCCGGGGGGCGCTGGAGCAGCCGGGGCCGGTGCTGACGCGGGTCATCACCGACTACGGCAAGCGGCCGATCCGCTGGCTCGACGCGGTGCGGAGCCGGTACATCGACGAGCTGACGCGGGAACAGAAGGTGCGCTTTTTGGCGCGACTCGGGTCGCGGGCGCTGGAGCTGCATCCGAACAGCGATTGACCGACCGCCTTCCCGCGACGGATACGGGGATTTTTCCCGTGAAATTTCTTGGCCGCCCGGGCCTTCAGGGGATCACCGTTCGTTGCCCACCCTGAAGGCCCGGGCGGCAACGAAAGCCCGGCTTTGCCACGAAATTCGGTCAAAAGTGAAGATGGCTAACTTGGGTAACTACCTAGATCCACCAACTTGACATTTTCGTGAATTTCGTGGCAAAGCCGGGGAGAGGCAAACGAAGAGGCCGGCGGCAGTTGACCGAAAGCTATCGTTGACCGGCACGGCTGATAACTGCTAGAATCTGACAGAAGGGCAGGTGTAGAGACTGTCGCCGGTGTGCCATGACGCCCTTCAACTCCAAGGCTGTAGCAAACTTCTTGCTTGACCTGGCGCGCGCACAGGGCGAGCAGCTCACGCCCATGAAGCTACAGAAACTCGTTTACTATGCTCATGGTTGGTGTCTTGCCTTGACGGGCAAGCCCCTCATCAATGAGGTTGTCCAGGCGTGGAGCTTCGGCCCGGTTGTCCGCTCCCTGTACGAAGAGTTCCGGGAGTTCGGGGCGAATCCGATCACGCGCCCCGCGATGGAGGCGGTTTACCTTGACGAGTCGAACGTGAAGTATGGTTGTCCTTCTCTAGACGATAAAAAAGGCCCTGACGTTGACTTCGCCAAGAGCCTCCTAAAGCGCATCTGGGAAGTCTACGGTCGCTATTCGGGAGTGCAGCTGTCGAACATGACGCATGCGCCAGGCACGGCATGGAACAGGGTCTACAAGCTCTACAACGAAAACATCCCGAAGAACGCGACCATCCCGGACGACTGGATACGGGAGGAGTTCACGCCCAAGGAGAAGTCGGCATGAGCGACGTGCCGGATCTGGGCCAGATCAGGCCTCCCGACCAGCCTCCGGCCGACCAGCCCGACCCGAAGACCACCGACGAGGCCCAAGAGCTTAAGAAAAAGGCCCCGTCGCCCCTCGAAAGGGAAGCCGATGCCCGTCGCGCCCACATAGCATCCCTCAATGAGCGCATCCTGTACCACAACGGCGAGTGCGAACATCTGCGGGCCGAAATCGCGCTGGTTCGGGGAAGTCTTGATGGGGTCCAGCAACGCGAGCAGAACTTGGCTGTCCGATGCAAGCAACTGGAGACGGCAAGCGGCATCACCGGGTGCTTCAACCTCTTGGGCATCGTCCTGACAATTGGCGGCCCATGCCTTCTCGGATATGCCGGGTCCGCACTTGGCCTCAGCGACGCACAGAAGAATTGGTACTGTGCCGGCGGCGGCGGGATTACGATCTGTGGGATACTTGTCCTCCTAATATCCTACAGTGCCGCCTTGTGGCACAAGCCGAGGTAGTTCCCGAATTTCACGCATTCCCCCGGAATCTCACGCTTTGCGGCCTCCGGGGTCAAAAAGTGGCAAAGCCCCCAGAAAATCCCGACGCGCTTCGGTCATGGGGCGTCGGGAATCGGCGCCCCCGCCAGAAACTCTTCCGCCCCGCACGCCGCCCCGAGCGCCTGCAAAAGGTCGCCGAGCTGCCCGCGGCTGACGGCGATGTTGTCGTGATACTCGGGGTGTTTGGTGAAGGCTTCGACGTAGGCGGCCCGCGCCGCCGCGTATTCGCCCAGCAATACCTGTGCCTCGGCCAATGTTACCTGATCCCAGTAATTCAAGGCGAGGTCCGGGTCGGAGGTGTGCTTGGCGAGCGCGGCGCCCCGGCGTTGCAACAGGCGGCGCACCGCCGCCGCGATCTGCCGCGCGTCCTCCGGCCGCCCCATCCACAATGACGTCGTCGCGGCGTTGACGCCCAAATAAGCGTTGCTTTGTCGTGAAACGTCCCAGCCGTGCCGGTAGGCGCGGTGCGACCGCGCCAACCATTCGCCGTCCGACTTGTCGGACTTCCAGAGCCGTTTGTAGACGCCCGCCGTGATGCCCGCCGTTTCGCCGTCGTCCAGGAAGCGGGCGTGCAGCGGCTCCAGGCGCCTGAGTGCCTCCTGGAGATTGCCGGTGCGGCTAAAGTACAGGCCCATCAACTGGTTCAGCCGCAGGTCGTCCGGCGATTCGCCGAGGGCCGCCTCCAGCAGGCGACGCGCCTCGTCGTACACTTGGCGGTCCAGCAGCATTTCGGCCGCCGTCGCCGGCAGCGCCGGGGCGCGGAGGAACGCCCCGCCCCATTTGTGCCGCTTGAAATCGCCGGCGTCGAGAGCGACCATCAGCGGGCGCAGTTCCGTCCCGGCCGTCAGCGCGAGCGGCCCCTCGTCCACCGTGATCCGCCGCAGGTCGCCGTGCGGCCGGTAGCGGAACCGGCAGAAGAACCATTCCAAACAGCGCTCCACGAACAGGGCCGACACTTCCGCGTCCTCGGGACGGACCCGCCGCTGGATGTGCCGGACCAGATTGCCCAGCCTTCGTAGGGCGTGCGCCCACGACAGCGTCGGCGTCTGCATCAGGTTGAATTGCTGGAGCGTATCCAGGTTGGCGAAGACGTTCGGACTCGCCTCCAGATTCACCCGCCGGAGGGCGTCGGCCGTCAGCACCTCCAGGACGCGGGCGCAGTAAAAGACCGCCGCCTCCGGGGCGCCGGCCTGCTGGACGCGGTGCAGCCGTTCCAGGTCGTCCAGCAGCAGGAACGGGCCGGCGGCGAAACCCCTCACTTCGGGCGCCAATCGGGTCGTCGGATCGTGCGCGGGATGGGCGGCCATAAACGGCTCCGTCGGGTCAGGCGGGGACGACGCGGTAGCCGAGGGCGACGATCGCCTTGAGCGTCTGCATGGCGGTGTTGCGGTCGTAGACCTTTTCGGACTCGGGCAGGCGGTCGTAGGCCACCAGGCAGGGGTGCTTCTTGGCCTTGTCGTCGCGGACGGGGCCGTAGGTCCAGCCGTCGGCGAGTCGCTGCCTGGCCCAGATGTCGTGGGCGTTCTCGGCCAGCCGCTCGGTCAGGGCGACGACGGCCGGGTCCAGCACAACGTCATCGGTCGGGATCGGGGTCGGATGATAATGCATGGAGCAATGCCAGGAGTTCGGGGCGACCGGGACTGAGGTTCCACGTCTTATTCTAGCATCGGCCGGCCGCCAAAAAGCGTCGCGCGCCGCCGGAATCGTCGCCGCCTCGTATAATCCCCACCACGCATCCCGTCTTTCCATCCCGTTGCGGCTTGCTCGCGGGCCGGGGTCGGTTACACTCCTTTCCCGGCCGAAACGGAGGTTCGGTGTGAACACGCTTCCCCTGGTAATCGGCGTTGCCTCCCCGTCGGACCCCGGCGAATCCGGGCCGGTACACGACGCGGTAAAGGCGTTCTTCGCGGAAATTTCCCGCTTGTGTCCGCATACGCCCTTCCGCCTCCTCTCCTGCCTGGGCGAGAAGGGGGACCGGCGGGTCGCCGAGATCGCCGAAAGCGTCGGCCACGGCGCCAAGATCGAGTTCGTCGATCGGCGGCCCCCGTCGGCCGCGGAGGCCGCCCGGCATTGTCACCTGCTGCTGGCCGTCTGGGACGGGAACGACCACGGCCCGGCCGACGGCGTCGCCGGGCTGATCCGGTACAAACTCGAGGGCGTGTCGAACGAGGGCAAGGTGGAATGGACGCCCCTCGACTCTCCCGAGGCCGGCCCCGTCTATGACGTTCGTCCGCCCCGCCCCCCGGCCGCGGCCGCCCTTTGCGAGAAGCGCTTTCCGCCGCCGCCGGACGCCGATGCGGAGGCCGAACGGTCGAACCCCGCCCTCCTGAAGGAATCGGAACACGCCTACAAGGCCATTCTCGGTTGCGTCGATCGGTTCAATCGGGACGCCGCCGAAGTCCTCCCTTCCCTCGAAAACGTGCGGCTCGACAGCAGGGATTCGCTCCTCCTGGACGACGAAGACCGTAAAAGGCCGGCCGACGAACAACGGCGGCTCGCCGAGGACCGGGAGAAGGGTCTGCCGCCGGCCGCCCGCGCCGCCCTGGGCCATTTCACCGCGGCCGACGCGCTGGCGCTCCACTTCCAGAAAAGAACGCATTTGGTCTTTCGGGCCTTGTTCGCGTCGGCGCTGTTGGCCATGATCGTCTACGCGGTGTACGCGCACTCGCTACACGATCTCGACCCCAAGTATCATCCGTTGGGGCCCGGGGCTTACCTCGCGCTTTGGGCCTTGGCCCTCGGCCTGTGGTGGTTCTTCGTCCGCCGCACGGACTACCAGAACCGGCGCCAGGACTACCGGGCGCTGGCCGAAGGGCTGCGCGTCCAGTTCTTCTGGCGGCTCGCCGGCCTGCCCGACGCGGCGGAAGATCACTACCTGCGCAAGCAGCGGAGCGAGTTGGAATGGATTCGCTACGCGCTTCGCACCTGGAACGCTTTCGGGTCCGAGGGCGGCGAGGCGGCCGGGCCGGCCGGCGCCGTGGAGCGAATCGGGTTCGTCGCCCGCTGCTGGGTGCGGGGTCAGCACCAATGGTTCCAGAAGAGCGCCCGGCGGGAGCGCGGCCGGCATCTCGGTTGGCGCGGGGCCGGCGACGTCCTGTTCATTCTCAACTTGGCGGGCGCGGCGGTCCTGTTCGTCGTGCTACTGATTTTCCTCGGGCGCTTCAGCGCCCACCCGGCGTCTAAGACGGAACCTGCGGGGGCGGCGGCGCCTTCGGAAAAGGCAGCGCCTTCGCGAGAGGAGGACCCATTGGTGAAAGTGGAGCAGTGGTGGGTGATCGGCCTCGAGTTGACCGTCGTCGTGGCGGCGCTCTGCATCGGCTACACGGAGCGGTTGGCCCACGCGCAGCACGGCAAACAATATCAGACAATGAGCGTCCTTTTTGGCCGGGCGTCCGCCGCCCTGGAGAAGGTCCTGCACGCCCGACCGCCGGACCAGGCTCGGGCCGCGCGCATTTTGAGAGAGCTGGGCAAGGAGGCGTTGGCCGAAAACGCCGACTGGCTCCTTATGCACCGCGAACGGCCGTTGGAAGTGCCGCGGCCGTGAGGCCGCGCCCGGTATTCGGGCGAGCGGCCGGCGTAAGCCGGCCGGTGTAGCGTAGCGCCGCTGAAGAAGGGACGCACCAGCCGGCTCACGCCGGCCGCTCGCCCTCGCGAGACCAGCCGGCGTTGACAGGCCGCCCCCGCCGCCGGTACGTTATCCGCCGCACCCGGTCTTCCCGCGACCCACGGCCCCAAAACCCCGTCCGCCCGCCCGGAGACGACATGGACGTCCTCGCGCACCTCCGTCTGACCCACGGCGCCCTCGTCGCCAACCTGCTCGTCGCCGCCGCCCTGGCCGGGACCGCCCTGGCCGCCTTCTGGTGCGCGAGGCGGCTGCTACGAAACTGGGGCGGACGCCTGACGCAATGGATGGAATCGCACCCGCTCAAGGCGGTGAGCAAGGAGGCCGTTCGTCACGCGGAAATCCTGCTGTCCCGCCTGACGCTCACCGCCGTTGTTCTCATCCTCGCCGGCGGCGCCGCGTACCACTTCGCCGGTCGGGACGTGCAGGCCGACGTTTCCGCCTGGTTCGCCGGGCTGGACGTGAAGGACGTGCTCGCCGCCGGCCTGCGGCTCGGCGGCGTCGCCCTGCTGCTGACGACCGCCTGGGCGGCCCTGCGGGCGATGCGCCGCCTCCGGCCGCTCGTCGAACACGCGGCCTGTTTGTGGCTGGCCCGGCTGGAAGACAAGACGGGCGTGCGCCAGTGGTTCACACGTCTGGAACGACTGGCCTTCGCCGGGGCCGTGCTGGCCGTGGTCTGGGCGGCCGCTCACGTCCTGGGCCTTTCGGCCGCCGCCGACTGGGGCATCGGCGTCGCCGCACGGCTGACGCTGATTCTGGCGGGCGTCTTGCTGCTGCCGCCGGCCGTCCGCATCCTCGACCAGAAGGCGGCCGACCTCGGCGACCGCCATCTCGGCCGCGGCCGACTCCGCCGTTACTGGGAGCGGGTCCGCCGGCTGTTCCCGTTCGGCCAACGCTGTTTCGAGGCCGCCGTCTACGTCTACGCCGCGTCGCTGGCCGTCGGCGAGTTGGCCTTCATCGCCTCCGTCGCCGACTACGGGCCGCGCGGCGTCCTCTGCATCGGGATCTTCTTCGGCTGCCGCGTGGTCATCGAACTGATCCAGGTGCTGCTGCACGAGGCGTTCGGCCTCTACGACGACAAGCGGGCCGACGACCAGAAGGGCCGGACGCTGGTGCCGCTGCTGCACTCCGTCTGCCGCTATGTGCTCTATTTCGGGGCGGCCGTGGTAGCGCTGGGGGTCCTGGGCGTGGACACGCGGCCGATCCTGGCGGGGGCCGGTCTGCTGGGGCTAGCGGTCGGTCTGGGGGCGCAGAGCCTGGTCACGGACTTCGTGTCGGGCTTTTTCATCCTCTTCGAGGGTCAGTTCCTCGTCGGCGATTACGTCCAGATCGGCGACGCTTCGGGTCAGGTCGAAGCGGTCGGCATCCGCCAAACGCAAATCCGCGACGGGAAGGGGAGACTTTATATCATCCCCAACGGCCAGATAAAATCTGTAATTAACTCTTCCAAGGGGCAAACCAACACCGTGGCGGATATGAAGCCGCCCGCGCACGCCGAACTGGACGAGACCGTGGCGGCGCCTAGTATATTACCGAGCACGCGGGCGGCGCCCCTTCTCCACGGCTCCCAAGCTGTGGCCGCATTGAAGCTCGCCGACGGAAATGACGGTTCGGGCAGTGACGCGCGACCGCCCGCGTGCTCGCCCTCCGGGCGTCCGGACGGCGATGCGGAACGAATACCGCCGACTACTCAAGCAAGCGTCGACGCCCGGCGCGAGGCCGACCGGCCCTCTTTGGCGGCGTAACGTCGTCTTCCCCGGCGGGGGAATCCGTACACTTCCATCATCGCACAAATCTTTCTTCAACGGTCTCATTCCGACGGAACGGCAAGGCCGGGAATAACGGGGCAGCTGCGGGATCATTCCCTTTGGTCCGGTTTGTGGGCCGCGAGGCGCGGGACCTTTCGTACCTTGACGACGGCGCCCTTCGAGGGCGCCGGCCGAAGGCGGTGCGACCGTGCGGGACCTCTTCGACGCGCTGCGGCGCGAGCTGTTCGGCGGCCCGGCGCCGACGGTGGAAGACCCAACCGCGCCGGAGTTGCGCGAACTGACCGCCGCGCGGCGGCAAATCCGGCTGCTGCTGGAGCGGGGCGAAGTCGATGCGGCGACTTTTGAGAGCGTGGATCGCGCCCTCGAAGCGCGCCGGGTCCACCTCCTCGCCGGCAGACAGAAACACCCCCTTCCCGCCGAACCTGTTCCGGTTCGCCCCTCCGTAGAGCAGCTGGAGGACCTCCTACGGGGTTGCGACGACCCGCGTTCGCTATCCCCGTCCCGACGACAGGACGCCCTCGCCTGCTGGCGGCAGTTGACCCCGGAAGAGATCGCCGCCCTGAGTTCGCCGGCCTTGCTGGCCCTGGCGCGCCTGCTTCGCCTGGCGGGGCTGACGAGCCGCGCCCTGACAACGTATCGTCAGTTGGTGGATCGGCCGGCTGTGCCCGGCCGGGCCGAGGTCGCGTTGGAGGCGGCCCGGTTCGCGGCGAGCGAATGGAAGTCGGACGAGGCCTGTCTGTTTCTTGAGGCGGCGCTCGCTTCGGGGCCCGGCCCGGAGACGCGAGGCGAAGCCGAAGAGCTACTGCGCCGCCTGCGCCCGACGCCGGCCCCGCAGCCAGTGAGGAGTGAGGAGGGGGGAGTGAGGAGTGAGGAGGGGGGAGTGAGGAGAAAAGACGATGCCGATCCTTCTTCCTCCTCACTCCTCACTCCCCCCTCCTCACTTTCCGCCGGGCCGCCTCCGCCGCCGCGAAAGCCGCTAACCCGCGTGCTGGCGGCGTTCATGGAGGAGCGCAACATCCTCTGGGGCGAGCTGGTGGGCGTCCTCCTCATCGTCGGCTGTTCCGTCGCCCTGGTCATCACCCTCTGGAAGTCGCTGGAACGGCTGCCGTACTTCCCGTTCCTGATCTTCTCGTCCGTCACCGCCGCCCTGTTCGGGGCCGGTCTGTATACGCTGCACCACTGGAAATTGACCGCCACCAGCCGCGGCCTGCTGGTCATCGCGCTGCTGTTGACGCCGCTCAATTTGCTGGTGCTGGCCGAACCGTCGGGCGGCCAACCGGGCGGATGGCTCGAACTCGCCGCCAAGGTTGTGGCCCTGTTCCTGTTCACCGGCCTGGTCTTCACGGCCGGCCGCGACCTCATCGGCCCCGGAGATTTGCCGTCCTTTGTGGATCGCCGATGGCTATTAGTGTTCGCCGTCGTCGGCGCCGCCGCCGTGCCGCTGGTCGCGCCGGGCGTTTTGGACCCGCGACGGCCGCTGACGCTGCTCCTACTCGGCCTCGCCCCGACGGCCTGTTATGGTCTGGCGGTCGGCGCCGTCCTTGTCGGCCTGTCGCGTCCGGCCCGCAAGGGTGAGGCCGCCGCGCCCCTACGTTTGTCGCAGGCCTACGCGCTGCTCCTCTTCCTCGGGGCGTCGCTGTTCGCCCTGGCGACGGCGCTGGGCTTCCTGCTGACGCGCGGCGAAGACCTCGGCGAAGCTCTGCACGTATTGTCGATCCCGTTCGCGCTTGGCGGCGCCCCGGTGCTGTCGGCCGGCTTGCTCGTTTACCGGCGCACGGCGGCCGCCTCCGTTCCCGACGCCGACGCCGCGACGGCCGGCGTGCGGACGGCGGGCACGGCGGTCGGCCTGGGGGGAGTGGCGGTGCTGCTGGCGGCCGTCGCCCTGGCGTGGCCGGCCCCGGCGGAGTTGCTGGCCGTCTGCGCCTGGGGCGGCGGCGTGCTGACGGTCGTGGCGTTCCGCCGCGGATTGGCCTTGGCCCACGCCGCCGCCCTGACGTTCCTGGCGTTGGCCTGGCTGATCGCAGCCCATCTGGCCGCGAACGACCTGTCTCTGCACACGGCCGAAGACGGCGGCGCCCGACTGGCGCTGCTGCTCGGCTCCTCGACCAGCGCCGCCGCCTTGACGGTCTTCGCCCTGGCGGTCGCGGCCGCCGCCGAGTGGCTGGCGCGTTGGGGGCGGCGCGGCGACGCCGTGATTCATCTCACGGCCGCCGGCGCGGCGGGGTTGGTGGCCTTGGGCCTGGCGACGTGGCACGGCTTCGCGGAGCCGGGCCGCGCCGTTTGGACGTGCGGACTGTGCGGCGCCGGCGCCCTGGCGGTCAACTTCCGGTGGCGGCGGGCGTTCCTCCCCTACGTCGGGCTGGGGCTGTGCGCCGCCGCCGGCCTGTGGGGACTATTGTGGGCGCGGTCGCTGGGACTGTCGTGCGGTCTGCCGGGAACGGACGGGTCGGCGCACGGCGTCTGCGGTCTGGTTTTGGCGACCGCGGCGCTGGCCCTGGCGGCGGCCTCGGCGGCGCTGCGACGCGCCGGCCGCGACACCGCCCTCGGGCAGTTGGGGCGCGCCGCCCGCGACGTGGCGGCGGTGGTGGGACTATTCGCCGCGGTTTCCGTGGCCGAGCCTACTCTCGCCGAGGCGGCGGTACGCGCCGGGTCGGCCGCCCTCCTGGCCGCGGCGGCGCTGGTGCTGGCCCAAGTGTACCGCCGGCGCCTTGTCGTCTGGGTCGGCTCCGCGTTTCTGCTGGCCGCCTTCGTCCACTGGCTCGTCGGCGCCGTCGGAGCGACGCGCCTGCCGCAGCCGCTGACGGCGGCGCTGCTCGGCCATGCGACGCTCACCCTGGCCGCGGGCCTCGCCGTTCGCCGATTCCGGCGCGGAAAAGCGCGGGACCTGTGCCGCCTGTTCGGCGAGCCGCTACGGCGATCGGCCCTGTTCACGTCGTTGGCGGCCGCGCCGTTGCTGCTGGTCCAGGAAGGGGCGACCGTCGTTCAGGCCGGATACGCGGCGTGGATCGCGGTCCTATGGCTGGCGACGGCGTGGGCCGGGCGTTCGCCGTCCTGGTTCACGGCCTTCCAGGCGGCGCTGACGGGCGCCGTCCTGCTCGGCGCGACCGCGTGGCTTCAAGGTCGGGGCTGGGTGCGGGCGTCGCCATTGGGCCTGGCGGACCCGAGGGCGTTGCAGGGTTACGGCGTCGCCCTGACCGCCCTCGGCCTGGCGTGGGTGGCGGCCCGCTTCGCCTCGTCGCCGCATCCGGTCGCCGGCGGCCTATGGCGATCCGGGCGGCCGTCGCTGGATCGCGTCGTCCTGGGCGGGCTAGTCGTCGGGCAGACGGCGCTGGCCTTGTGGGGAATCGTGCCGGGCGTCGTGGGTGAACTCGTCCCAACGCGGTTCGGCTTCGATACGGGTTGGCCAGCCGTTCACGTCTGTGCTTACGGCGCCGGCGCCTGGGTGCTGTTGGGATGTCTGGCCGTGGTACTGACCGCGGAACTGCTCCAACGCGGCCGGACGATGGTCGTGCGGGGTCTGCTGACGCTTGCCCTAACCGTGCCCGTTCTCGCGGCCGGCCCCTTCGCCGCCGAGACGGCCACGGCCTCCGCCCTGCGCTGGGGGACGGCCGCCTGCTTCGTGTCCTGCGCCGCCGTACACTGGCTGCGGCGACCCCTGGGGCGGTTGTCGGCGGTCGTCGGCGTGGCCTTTGATCCGGGGTGCTCGACGGCCGCGCGGCGGCTGCTCGTGGCGGCCGCTACTGTCATCGTACTGTCACTGACGGCGGTGGTCGCGGCGCTGGGCTTCGCCGGCGAGCAGCCGGCTGGGCCGGACGCCGCATCGTTCTTCGCCCACATCGGCTGGACCGCCTCCAACGTGGTCCCCCTGGTCGTGCTCAGCCTGGGACTGGCCGGCTTCGCCGTCCGTGAGCGGTCGCCCGGCTACGCCTTCGCGGCGGGCCTCGTCGCCGACGTGAGCCTGATGGGAGGCTACGCCCTCGCCGTGGTGACGGCCGGCGGCGCCCTGGACGCCGTGCAGTTCGTGCGCGTCCTGCAACTCGGCAGCCTGGGCGCGGCCCTGTGGGCGCTGGGCTGGCTGGTCGCCGGCCGATGGGTCCGCGCCTGGCGAGAGACGCCGCGGCCCGATTTCGTCCCGGCCGCCACCGCCCGGCCGCTCATGCTCCTCCAGATCGGCGGCACCCTGGCCGGCAACGCCCTCCTTCTCGTTCCCGCCGTACTGCTGCTCGCCTTGCCGGCCGTGGGAAGGTCGGTGTGGACGGTGGAGAGCGGTTCGCCGCTGGGATGGGCGGCGTTGCTGGCCGGCCTGGCGGCGCCGGCCGGCCGCCGGGGCCGACAGTGCGGCGCCGTCCGCTGGCCGGCGGCCTTCCTGGCCGGCGCGGCCATCCTGGGGCTGACGGCCTGCACGATCGAGCGGACGTGCCCCGGCGCCGGCTACCGTGCGCTGCTATTCGGCGGCGCCGGATATGCGCTGCTGTGGGCGTGGGCGCCGTTTCTCGGCTCGCGCCATTCCCGCTGGGTAATGTGGATTTCCTTACCGACCTTCGCGGCGGCGTCGAACGCGGTCCTTCTCCTTGGAGCGGCCGTGGTCGGGTTGGCGCTGCAAGGCGCGGCCGTCCTGCACGACGCGCCGGCCGCCGCGGCGGCCGTCGGCCTGGTCGCCGCCGCCGTGGGGACCGCGGCCTACGGGCGAAACAGCGGCGGCCTGGCGTTCCTCGCCGGCGCCTGCGGCAATCTCGCCGTTACGCTAATTGCGATCCATTTTAACCGCGACATCGACCCGGGCCCGTGGGTCGTGGACCTCGTTCAGGTCAACGCGGCCGCCTGCGCGGCGACGGCGCTGCTATGGCAGGCCGCCCGCCGCTTCCTCGGGGGCCGGCCGGCCGGCGGCGAACTGCTCACCCTCCAGGCGATGCTGGGACTTTTCGCCCAAGCCCTCCTGCTGCTGGCGCCGTTCGGTCTGCTGCTCCTGACGCCCGGCGTCCCCCTGCCAGCGGCGCCGGCAGCGGTCGGAGACCCCGGCGGCTGGGCGACCCTCCTGGCGACGGCGGCCGCCGCGCTCTGGCGGCTCGGCGAGGTCAAGCCGCACGCGCGGATTCATGTCCTCGGACTCGTCGGCTTGTCGGCGGGCGTACTCGCCGCCTGCGCCGCCGCCCCGTGGGACGCCGGCGACTGGCTCTCCTTCCACGTCCTGACCCTCGTATGGGTTTCCCTCGGCTTCGCGGCCACGGCCGTCGGTTCCCTCGCCTTCGCCCTGCGCACCGCGGGGCTGGCGCCCGGCGGCCCCCTGGCGCAAGGATTCGCCGCCTTGTTCCCGGCCCGGCGCGTCCGCGGCTGGCTCGAAGGCGTCGGCCTGGCGGTCGCGTTCCTGGCGTTCCGCGGCGGCGCCGAAGACCCTTACCGCCCCTACAGCACCGCGACCACGGCCTTGGCCGTCAGCGTCATGGCCGGCGCCCTGGCCCTGTGGTTCCGCCGTAGCTACCACGTCTACGCCTCCGGCCTGCTCTTTACCGCTGCCGGGATGCTGGTGTGGTCGGCCTGGGGGGCGGACACCGCCTGGGACTTCGGCCTCACCATCGCCCTGTGCCTGGCGGCCTCCGGCGCCTTCTGGTCGGCCGTGGACCTCGGAATGCGGCCGGTGTGGAAGCTGCAAGACGAACGGCAGGCGTCGGTCGCGGCGTCGCCGTTCGACCCGCCGGCCCCCTTCCCGTCGTTCCCGCACGCCGCGGCCGGTCTGGCTCTCAGTATCCTGACCGTGGCCGTGGCCTCGGTCCTCGCGGCCGACGCGACGGGAACGGCCGACCAGACCAACGACTCCCTCGCCTGGGCCGCGGCGGCCGCCCTGGCGATGGGCCTGGGTCTTTGCTTGTGGGACCGGCGCGCTTTTCTGGCGCCGGCCGGACTCTACGCCCTAGGCCTGACTGCGGTCGGTTTGGGCCTGCATTCCGTGGGGGAACGGGGGACCGACTTGGGGTGGGCCGCCGCTCTGGCGCTGGCCGGCTATGCGGCGTCGGCGGCCGCCCTGGCGCGCATCGCCGGGCGCGCGAACCTCGGCCTGCCGCCGCGCCGGGATTCGTGGTTCCTACCGGCCCAGGCGGGCGTGGCGTGCGCGGCGTTGGCTCTGAGCGCCTGGATGTGCGTCGGCTTCGACGCCCTGGGGACGCGGCTCGGCGGCCCGGCGGCCGTGGTCGTCCTGGCGGTCGGCGGCCTGGCAATGGTCGGCGCCGGGTCGGGTCGCCGGAACGATGGGCTACGGGCCGCCGTGCTGCTCCTCGTCACGGCGGCGGCGGCCGAGGCGGCGGCGGCCCTGCCCGACCCCGCCGGGCCGGCGGCGTGGCTGAACCGATGCGTAGGGCTGCTGCCGACGCTTACCTTTTTAGCGATCCTTTATAGGGCCGCTAGCTCGCTGTCGGCGGGCCGCGCGCCGGCGTGGGCCGCGTGCGGCCGTCGGCTGGCGCCGGTGGTCGGCGGCTTGGCCGCTCTCGCCGCCGTCGCCCTCGCCACGCAGGAACTTCGGCTCTACGATCCCGCATCCGGCTTCACGCCGATGACGGCCGGCGGCGCGGCCGTCGCCGCGTGCGGCCTGGCCGTGCTCGCCGTCGCCGCCGTCGCGGAGGCGGTGCGTCGCGGCCGCGACGCCTACGTCTACGCCGCGGAGGGGGTGCTGGCGCTGCTGTTCGTCCACCTGCGCCTCAACGCGCCCGCGCTTTTCGACCCGTCCGCCGCCCGCTACTGGACGCTGATCGTCCTGGCCGTCGCCTTCCTCGGCGCCGGCCTGGGCGAGTTCTTCGGGCGCAGCGGGCCGCGGGTGTTGGCCGCCCCGCTGCGGCGCACCGGCGTCCTTTTGCCGCTGCTGCCGCTGCTCGCCTTCTGGGTCCGGCCGCCCCAGGCGCTATGGGCCTTCGCCGATCTGCACGCGCCGGGCCTGCGGCCGTTCCTCGCCTACCTGGAGGCGCCGGCCGCCGCCTTCGACGGCTACGCCCTGGTCTGGCTGCTCGTCGCCGGGCTGTACGCCGGCCTGGCGGCCGTGCGGCGGTCGCCGCTCTACGCCCTGCTGGCGGCGCTGGCCGCGGACTGCGGGCTGTGGTCGCTGTTGACGCATTATCGGATCGCCTTTTTCGTCCATCCGCAGGCGTGGCTCATCCCGCTCGGCCTGATCCTTCTGACGGCCGAACACCTCAACCGCCACCGCCTGCGGCCGGAGTCGGCCCTGGGCCTGCGCTATCTGGGCCTGACGCTCGTTTACGTCTCCTCGACGGCGGACCTGTTCATCGCGGGGATCGGCAACTCCGTGGTCCTGCCGGTGGTGCTGGCCGTGCTCGCGGTCCTTGGGGCGCTAGCGGGCGTCTGGCTGCGCGTGCGTGCCTTCCTGTTCCTGGGCGTCGGCTTCCTGGCCCTGGACGTGTTCACCATGATCTGGCACGCGGCCGTGGACCGCGAACAGACGTGGGTCTGGTGGGCGTCCGGCATTGTGCTGGGGGCGGCCATCCTGACGCTGTTCGCCGTGTTCGAGAAACGCCGCAGTGGGCGCAAATGGGAGGGTCCGCCGGGCTAGGCTTGGAACGCCCTTGATCTCTACCGGTAGCGTGGCAATAATAGCTAAGTGGGCCAATCGACCCCAGCTACCGCGCTTTTCCAAGGGCTGCCAGCCCTTGGCCGAATTGAAGCGAGAAGCGCCGCAATGACATCCTCCGCATCGTGGAGGACGTGCGGGGCTGGGATTGATTGACCCCGGACCCATCGCTGAACAAGCGTCGGGACATTCTTCGTTACGTCAAGTCCCCATGTCCCCGAAAATGCGCAACATCGCGCACGGGTTGGGGAACGTCGGTTCGCAGACGCCGTTGCAGCCCCCTTCCCCGCCGTCACGTCCGCATCGCAATTTTTTTCGCGTCTTGATGGGCGACAGACCCACTCGCTAAGATGCGGCGCCGCAAGTCTTTTTGAATTTTTATGTTGTGGCATTTCACGCGCCCGTTGCCTCCCCGGCGACGGCGGGCGGCGTCCGCCTTGTCGGTACAAAAGTTGCGACAACGACCGGCCGCCGAAATATAGTGGGTGGGGATCAACGGGCGATTGGACGGAGGCCTCCCGGATGCCTCAGATTTTCCCGCGCGGTGCCAACACCCTCGCCAGGGTGAGCGTGGTGGGCGTGCCTCTGCTCGCCCTCTTCGTGCTGTGGGCCTGCTTCGTCTACGGCCGGTCCTCGTATGGGACCGGCCAGGGCATCGACCGTGTACAGAAGGTGCCCTTCAGCCACGAACATCACGTCGGCGTCCTCGGCATCGACTGCCGTTACTGTCACACCTCCGTCGAAAACTCTTCCTACGCCAGTCTGCCGCCCACCAAGACCTGCATGAACTGCCATTCGCAGATCTGGGTCGGCAGCCAAATGCTGGAGCCGGTGCGCGACAGCTACCGCACGAACCGCTCCCTGACGTGGCAGCGGGTCTATAACCTGCCCGGCTTCGTCTACTTCGACCACAGCATCCACGTCCACAAGGGCGTCGGCTGCACCACCTGCCACGGACGCATCGACGAAATGCCGTTCACTTACCAGCAGCCGTCGCTATTGATGGAGTGGTGTTTGGATTGCCACCGCAACCCGGCGCCCAACCTCCGGCCGCTCGACGAGATATTCGATGTCAAATGGCGGCCGCCGCCCGACCAGCCCCAACGCGGCAAGGACCTGTTCAAACAAAACGACATTCACGACGCCCGGTATCTGACCTCATGTACGACGTGCCACCGATGAACCCGCGCAAAAATCTGTCCCCGGAACTCGCCGAACTCCAGGGCCGTCTGGAGGGCGCCAAGGGGAAGAAATACTGGCGTTCGTTGGAAGAACTGGCCGACACGCCGGCGTTTCAGGAGTTGATTCATCGGGAATTTCCCGAACAGGCGCCCGGCTGGTCCAGCCCCCTGAGCCGGCGGCAGTTCCTGACCCTGATGGGCGCGTCGCTGGCCCTGGCCGGCGTCAGCGGCTGCTCGATCCGCCCGGCCCCGTCGATCGCCCTCAAGCCCTACGTCCGGGCGCCGGAAGAGATCATTCCCGGCAAACCACTGTTCTACGCCACCGCCATGACGATGGGCGGCGTCGGCGTCGGCCTGCTGGCCGAAAGCCACCTCGGCCGGCCGACCAAGATCGAGGGCAACCCGCAACACCCCGGCAGCCTCGGGGCCACGGACCCCTATCATCAGGCCTCCGTATTGACCCTGTATGACCCGGATCGTTCGCAGAACGTCACCCACCTCGGCGAGCCGTCCACCTGGGACGACGCCCTCGCCGCGCTGCGCGGCGCCCTCGACAAGCAGCGGCCGCGCCGCGGCGCCGGACTGCGCCTGCTGACCGAAACGGTCGTGTCGCCGACGCTCGGAAATCAGATCGTCGAGGGCTTCTTCAAGGAGTTTACCGAGGCGAAATGGCATCAATACGAGCCGCTGGCCCGCGACGCCGCCCACCGCGCCGCCACGGCGGCCTACGGCGAACCGCTCAACGCCTACTATCGGTTTTACGACCTCGATAAGGACGCCCGGACGGCCGACGTGGTGCTGTCGCTGGACGCCGATTTCCTCGGCTGCGGCGGCCCCGGCAACGTCCGCTACATAGCCGAGTTCATGGCGGGGCGTCGGGTGCGGACGGCCGACGACGACGCCGGCAAGGCGGACATGAACCGGCTGTACGTGGTCGAGACGGCGGTGACCAACACCGGGGCCAAGGCCGACCACCGCCTGGCCCTGCGCGCCGGCGACATTGAGGCGTTCGCCCGCGCCCTGGCGTCGGAGTTGAGGGTCAAGGGCGCCCCGCCGGCCGGCGACTTGCCCGGCGACGCGGACAAATGGATGCGGCATGTCGCCGATGATTTGCGGTCGCGCCCCGCCGGGACCACCCTTGTCGTGGCCGGCGACCGCCAGCCGGCCGCCGTCCACCTGCTGGTCCACGCCATCAACGACCACCTCGGCAACGTCGGCAAGACCGTCTTCCACACCGCCCCGCTGGCGGCCCGGCCGGTCGATCAGGCCGCGTCGCTGGCTGAACTGGCAGACGACCTGGACAAGGGGCACGTCGAGGTCCTCGTTATCGTGGGCGGCAACCCGGTCTACACCGCGCCGGCGGACCTGCGGTTCGCGGAGCGGATGCGGAAGGCGCCGCTTCACTTCCACCTCAGCCTCTTCCAGGACGAGACCTCGCGGCTGTGCGAATGGCATCTACCGGAGGCGCATTATCTGGAATCGTGGGGCGACACCCGCGCCTTCGACGGCACGGCCACGGTCGTGCAGCCGCTCATCGAGCCGCTGTACCAGGGCCGGTCGGCCCATGAGTTGATGGCCGTGCTCAGCGGACGGCAAGAGGCGCCGCCCGAAGAGATCGTGCGGGGGTACTGGGCGGCGCACCGGCAAGCGCTCGGTTCCGCGGCCGCGGGGGACTTCGACGACATCTGGCAGACGGCCCTCCACGACGGCGTCGTGGCCGGCTCGGCGTATTCACCGAAATCCGTATCCCTCAAGGAGGGATGGCAGGAACAGCTCGGTCCCGCCCCGGAGAAGGCGGAAGGCCTCGAACTGGTTTTCCAGCAGGACCCGACGCTCTACGACGGCCGTTTCGCCAACAACGGCTGGCTCCAGGAGCTTCCCAAGCCGATCACCCGCCTCGCCTGGGACAACGCGGCCCTTATGAGTCCGGCGACGGCGAAGGAACTGGGCGTCGGCCTGGGCGACTACGCCCACGGCGGCGAGCACGGCGGCTACTACCAGCCGGCGGTCGAGCTGCAAGTCGGCGAACGCAAGGTCACGGCCCCGGTCTGGATCGTACCCGGCCACGCCGACCATTCCGTTACCGTCTCCCTGGGCGGCGGTCGGCGCAACGCCGGCAACGTCGGCGACGGCGTCGGCTTCGACGCCTACGCCCTGCGCACCACGGACCATCCGTGGTTCGTCGGCGGCCTCAAGGCGCCCAAGACCGACCAGACGCACCTGCTCTGCTGCGTGCAGGAACACCACCTGATGGAGAACCGTGAAGTCGTCCGCGCCGGCACGCTCGGCGAATACCGCCAGCGGCCCAATTTCGCCTCCGACAAGGAGCGGGAAGACGAAGCGAAAGAGACGCAAAGGGCGAAGACGCCGCTCACCATGTATTACGACAGCGAATACCCCTATGAAGGGCACAAATGGGGCATGGCCATCGACCTGACGGCCTGCGTCGGCTGTAGCGCCTGTGTCGTCGCCTGCCAGGCCGAGAACAACATCCCCGTCGTCGGCAAAGATCAGGTGTCGCGCGGCCGTGAGATGCACTGGCTGCGCATCGACCGCTACACCGCCGGGTCGGCGGACGACCCCAAGGAGTTTTACTTCCAGCCGGTGCCGTGCATGCACTGCGAGAACGCGCCGTGCGAGTACGTCTGCCCCGTCGAGGCCACGGTCCACAGCGCGGAGGGCCTCAACGAAATGGTCTACCAGCGCTGCGTCGGCACCCGCTTTTGCTCCAACAACTGTCCGTATAAGGTGCGGCGCTTCAACTTCTTCCACTACGCCGATTACGACACGGAGAGCGTGCGGCAGCAGTACAACCCCGACGTGACGGTGCGGTCGCGCGGCGTCATGGAGAAGTGCAGCTACTGCGTGCAGCGCATCCGCCACGCCGAGATCGACTCCCAGAAGAGGGAGGGGAAGGACCGAGCGATCTTCGACGGCGAAATCCTCACCGCCTGCCAGGCGGCCTGCCCGGCGGGGGCCATCGTTTTCGGCGACATGAACGACGAAAAAAGTGCGGTCAAGAAGTTGAAGGACTCGCCGCTGCACTACGGCCTGCTGGCCGACCTGAACACGAAGCCGCGCACGACGTATCTGGCCGCCCTGCGCAACCCCAACCCGGAAATGGAGGCGGATTGACATGGCGACGGACGCCCCCCAGTTCCCGACCGCCACCGCCGGGACGCGGGAACCCGACGGCCGGCCGAGTTACATCGCGCCGGGGCAGACGCTGCGCTCGATCACCGACCAGATCAGCGCGCTCGTCCTCGGCCGGCCGACCGGCATGGGCTGGTACGCCTCGTTCGCGTTCAGCACGCTGCTGCTGCTGCTGTTCATGGGCGTCATCGCCTACCTGATCGCCGTCGGCGTCGGCATCTGGGGCATCGACATCCCCGTCGCCTGGGGCTTCGCCATCACCAGCTTCGTCTGGTGGATCGGCATCGGCCATGCCGGAACGCTGATCTCCGCCTTCCTGCTGCTGATGCACCAGAAATGGCGCACGTCGATCAACCGCCTGGCCGAGGCCATGACGATCTTCGCCGTCATGTGCGCCGGCGTGTTCCCGCTGCTGCACCTGGGCCGGCCGTGGTTCTTTTACTGGCTGTTCCCCTACTCCAACACGATGGGCCTGTGGCCGCAGTTCCGCAGCGCCCTCATTTGGGACGTCTTCGCGGTCAGCACCTATTTCACGGTGTCGCTGATCTTCTGGTACATCGGCATGATTCCCGACCTGGCGACGCTGCGCGACCGCGCGACCACGCGCCTGGCCCGCGTCGGCTACGGCATGGCGGCCCTGGGCTGGCGCAACTCCGCCCGCCACTGGGAGCGTTACGAGATCGCTTATCTCCTGCTAGCCGGCCTGGCCACGCCGCTGGTCGTCTCCGTCCACTCGGTCGTCAGCTCCGACTTCGCCATGTCCAACCTGCCGGGCTGGCATGAGACTGTGTTCCCGCCGTACTTCGTCGCCGGCGCCATCTTCTCCGGCTTCGCCATGGTGCTGGTGCTGGCCATCATCCTTCGCAAGGTTTACCGACTGGAAAACTTCATCACCGTCGATCACCTCGACGTGATGGCCAAGATCCTGCTGGCGACCAGCTTCCTGACCTCCTACGGCTACATGAGCGAGCAGTTCATGTCGTGGTACGGGGCCGACGTGGTCGAGCGCTACCTGTACACCAACCGCCTGATCGGCTTCGGCGAGTACGCCGTCTTCACCTGGATCATCGTCTTTTGCAACGTGCTGGCGCCGCAGGTCCTCTGGTCGAAGCGGCTGCGCCGCAACCAGCCGGTGCTGCTGACCGTTTCCGTCATCGTGCTGATCGGCATGTGGCTGGAACGCTACATGATTATCACCACCAGCCTACACCGCGACTACCTGCCGTCGTCGTGGGGCATGTTCCATCCGACCGTCTGGGACATCCTTACCTATCTCAGCTCGATCGGGCTGTTTCTGGTGATGTTCCTGCTGTTCGTCCGCGTGGCGCCGCTAATTTCGATGTCGGAGTTGCGGGGGATGGTTCCGGGGACCCATGCGCACGGGGAGGGCCGATGAACCCGCCGACCCCTTACTACGGCCTGCTGGCCGAGTTTGAGACACCGCAGGCGGTCCTCAAGGCGACGCGCCGGGCCAGGCGCGAGGGCTACCGCGTCATGGACGCCTACACGCCCTATCCGGTAAGGGGCCTGGGGGCGGCGCTCGACGTGCCGCGGACGCAGGTGCCCTTCGTGGTGCTGGCCGGCGGCCTCGTGGGGGCGATTTCGGGCTTCTTCATGCAATGGTGGACGATGTCCCGCGATTACCCGTTCAACGTCGGCGGCCGTCCGTTGAACAGCTGGCCGGTGTTCATCCCGATCGCCTTCGAGGTGCTGATCCTGATCGCGTCGCTGTCGGCGCTGTTCGCCGTGCTGTTCCTGAACGGCCTGCCGCGGCCGCACCACCCGGTCTTCAACGTGCCGCGCTTCACCGAGGCCAGCCAGACCGGGTTTTTCCTGTGCATCGAGGCGCTCGACCCGCGCTTCGATCCGGAGGCGACGCGGCAGTTCCTGGAGGGGCAGGGGGCGAAAGAGATCTTGGAGGTGCCGCATGGAGCGCCTTGAGACGCGCACGGAATCGAACCGCCAAGGCGCCAAGAGCGCCAAGAGGACCATTGCTTTCTTGGCGTCCTTGGCGCCTTGGCGGTTCGTTTTCTTGCTGCTGCTGCCGGCCTGCCAGCAGCAGATGGCGTCCCAGCCGAGCGGGCGACCGGACGAGGTCAGTACGTTCTACTCGGACGAGCGGGAGGAGCGGCCGCTGGTTCCCGGCACGGTGGCTCGCGGCCACCTACGAACCGACCTGCACCTGTTCACCGGCAAACGCCGGCGCGAGCCGGAGGCGTGGCGGCTCCCCGTTTCTCTCGTCGGCGGCGCCGCCGGCGGTTCGAGCGTATTCGGAGGGCTGGTCGTGGCCGCCGAAGAGCAGAGCAACGACGTGGACCAGTTCCCGTTTCCGGTGACGCACGACGTCCTCGAACTCGGGCGGGAGCGGTACATGATTTACTGCGTGGTCTGCCACGACCCCCTGGGCACGGGCCGCGGTAAGATCGTCGAACGCGGCTACACGCAGCCGCCCTCGTACCACATCGAACGCCTCCGCAACGTCGCCGTCGGCCACTTCTTCGAGGTCATCACCAACGGCTACGGCTCGATGCCCGACTACAAACAGCAAGTGCCGCCGCGCGACCGCTGGGCCATCGCCGCCTACATCCGCGCCTTGCAATTGAGCCAGCATTTTCCGGCGAGAGATGTGCCCGCCGACCTGCTCGCCGGGCAGACCAATCAGGACCGGGCCGGGGGACGACCGTAATGAGCAATGCCCTCGCGCCGGAACAACGCGAATGGGTGGACGGCCTGCAACGGCGCGCCTTGGTGGTCGGCGCCGTCGCGCTGGTCGTCTGCGTCGTCGGGGCGTTCTTCAGCCCGACGCAGTTCTTCCGGGCGTACCTGGCGGCCTACGTTTTTTGCCTGGGGATCGGTCTCGGCTCGCTCGTCATCCTGATGATCTACCACCTGACCGGCGGCGCCTGGGGCTTCCTCGTCCGGCGCATCCTCGAAGCGACGACGCGGACGATTCCGATCCTGGCGGTGCTCTTCGTGCCGGTGGCCTGCGGCATTTACTACCTCTACCTGTGGACCGATCCCAAAATCGTCGCGGCCGACCCGAGCCTGCAATACAAGCAGATCTACTTGAACGTGCCGTTCTTCTATTGCCGGGCGGTCCTCTATTTCGTGCTCTGGTCGCTCCTGGCCTACCTCCTCAACCGCTGGTCGCGCCTCCAGGACGAGTCGGGCGACCCGGCCTTGGCGTCCAGGATGCGGCGACTGAGCGGGCCGGGGCTGGTGGTCTACGGCATCTCGCTGACGTTCGCCTCCGTCGATTGGATCATGTCGCTGCAGCCGGCGTTCCATTCGACCATCTTCGGGCCGCTGGTCGCCTCCTCCGAACTCTTGTCGGCCCACGCCTTCACGCTGCTGGTGCTGATCCACCTGTCGCGGCGGCCGCCGCTGGCGGAATTCGTCTCGCCGGACGTGTTCCGCGACCTCGGCAACCTGCTGCTGACGTTCCTCATCCTGTGGGCGTACATGGTCTTCTTTGAGTTCATGCTAATCTGGATCGCTAATTTGCCTTATGAGGTGATCTGGTATCTGCCGCGCGTGCGCAACGGCTGGGAGTGGGTGACGTGGGCGCTGTTCCTGTTCGGCCTGGTCGTGCCGTTTTTCAGCCTGCTCATGCGCGAAATCAAGGAACATCCGCGCTCGCTGGAGAAAGTGGCATGGTTGATGCTGTTCATGCACCTGATTTTCGCCTACTTCCTGGTTGTGCCGAACTTCCCCGACACGACCATCGTTGACCACTGGATGGACTTCTTGACGCCGCTGGCCGTGGGCGGCCTGTGGCTGGCGTATTTTCTGTACGAGTTGAAGCGGAGCGCCTTGTTGCCGCTGCACGACCTCAGCCGGGAATCGGCGCTCCACCTGCGTGCGGTCGATGAGGAAGAGGGCTTTGAAGAAGAGGAGGCCGCCCGTGCCTGAAGAAATCCGCCCGCCGGGCGGGGAGACCCCGCCCCTACCCGAACACCCCGACGTGCGCAGCGAGCCGACCGACGCCAATTTCCGCGCCATCCTGTTTATCCTTATCGGGTCGGTCGTCGTCGGCGCCATCATCTACGGCCTCGTCACGGTGTTCTTCAACGACTGGCAGGGGCACGAGGCGGCGGTCAAGCAGTCGCCCTTCCCGCTGGCGCCCGGCCCTTCCACCGCCCTGCCGGCGGGGCCGCGACTCGAACAGATCGACCGCATGGCGGGGATCGAGAGGCCGAACGTCAACGAAAGATTCACGACCAAGGAAGAGGTGCTCAACTCTTACGGGCCGACCGATGAGGAAGGCTTCGTCCACATTCCCATCGAGCGGGCGATGAAGATGCTCGAAAACAAACTGCCGGCCCGCGCCGAACCGCCGGCCGACCAGAGCCGGCGTTCGGACGGGCTGGTCGATTCCGGCGAACCCAATTCCGGGCGCGAATTCCGAGGGAGGCCGCGATGACACGGAATGAACCGCCAAGACGCCAAGAGCGCCAAGCATTTGCCTGTCTTCTTGGCGCTCTTGGCGTCTTGGCGGTTGGTTCTTGCTTCGGGGCCGAACCGTCGCTGCCGCCGGCGCTCCACGGCGTCGGCTTCGACCAGCGCGTCAACGAACAGGTCCCGCTCGACCTCGCCTTCCACGACGAGGCCGGCCGCGAAGTCCGCCTAGGCGACTACTTCCACGGCAAGCCGGTCATCCTGGTCCTCGCCTGGTACCGCTGCCCCATGCTCTGCACGGAAGTCCTCAACGGCCTGACGCGGGCCATGCTCGACATGTCGCTCACGGCCGGCAAGGACTACGAAGTCGTCACGGTCAGCTTCGACCCGCGCGAGGGGCCGGAACTGGCCGCGTCCAAGAAGAAGACGTACCTGGAGCGTTACGGCCGGCCCGGCGCCGATACGGGCTGGCACTTCCTTACCGGAGAGGAAAGCTCTATCAAGCGGCTGACCGACGCCGTCGGCTTCCGTTACACCTACGACGAGTACCACGAGCAGTTCGCCCACGCCAGCGGCATCATGGTGCTGACCCCGACCGGGAAGCTGTATCGCTACTTTCTGGATGTCAAATACCCGCCGCGCGATTTGCAGCTAAGCCTGGTGCAAGCCTCCGACAACAAGGTGGGCACCGTGATCGATCAGGCGCTGCTCTTCTGCTTTCATTACGACCCTTCCGTGGGGAAATACGGCCCGGCGGTCATGAACTTCGTCCGGCTGGGCGGCGTCCTGACGCTGCTGGCCATCGGCGGGCTGGTCCTGGTGTTGCGCCGCAAAACCCGCGTCGAGGTCGGAGGGCGGGGAGACCCCGCCCCTACGGACGGCGGTAGGGGCGGGGTCTCCCCGCCCGGTGCGGCGGCCGGCCCGGCCGCGAAGGAGTGACGCCATGTTCGCGCAGATCGTCTGGTTCCCGTCGCAGGCCTCGACCACGGCCGCGAGCGTGGACGGCCTGCTCTACATGCTGACCACGATTTGCGGCGTCGTCGGCCTGGGCGTGGCCGTGGTGCTCATTTATTTCGCGGTGCGCTACCGCCGGCGGCGCAACACGCCGACGCCCGCCGAGATGCGCGGCAATACGCCGTTGGAGCTGACCTGGACGATCACGCCGATGTTGATCTTCATCGTCTTCTTCGCCCTGGGGGCCATCGTCTATTTCGACTCCTACCGGGCGCCGGACGACGCCACGGTGGTCTACGTCGTCGGCAAACAGTGGATGTGGAAGTTCCAGCACCCCGAGGGCCAGCGCGAGATCGACGAGCTGCACCTGCCCGTCGGCCGGCCCTTCAAGATGATGCTGACCTCCGAGGACGTCATCCACAGCTTTTTCGTCCCGGCCTTCCGCGTCCACATGGACGTGCTGCCTGGCCGTTACACCAGCGTCTGGTTCACGCCGACCCGCGCCGGCCAATACCATCTTTTCTGCTCCCAATACTGCGGTACGAACCACGCCGGCATGGTCGGCACCGTCACCGTCATGGAGCCGGCCGACTACGAGCGCTGGCTGCACCTCAACGCCGAGGGGTCGATGGCCCTGGAGGGGCGCAAGGTCTTCCTCAAGTACCGCTGCGTCAGCTGCCACAGCGCCGACGAGAACGCTCGCGCCCCGGTGCTCGAAGACCTGTTCGGCCATACGGTCCACCTCAAGGACGGCAGTACCGTCATCGCCGACGACGACTACGTCCGCGAGTCGGTGTACGAACCCGGCAAGCAGATCGTCCTCGGCTGGGACGACATCATGCCGACCTTCAAGGGCCAGGTCAGCCCGGAGGAGATCAACGAACTGATCGCCTACCTGAAGTCGCTGCACCACGGCGAGACGCCCAAGCGGGTCGAGGAATACCCGCCGCCCGCCGCCACGCCGCCCATTAACACCAAGTGAGAGCCATGAGCACCGCAACCCCGGAACTCCGGCAGACGCCGCCCCCCCCGCCGCCCCGCGAGCCGGGCGAGACCTATTTGAACGTCACCACCGGCGTGCTCTCGTGGCTCCTGACCAAGGACCACAAGCGCATCGCGCTTCTGTACCTGATCACCGTCACGATCATGTTCTTCCTCGGCGGCCTGGCCATCACCATCGTCCGCCTCAACCTCATGACGCCCGACGGCAGCCTGGTCACGGCCGACACCTACAACAAGCTGTTCACCATGCACGGCGTCATCATGGTGTTCTTCTTCCTGGTGCCGGTGGTGCCGACGGTGCTCGGCAATTTCTGCCTGCCGCTGATGATCGGCGCCAAGGACCTGGCCTTCCCGCGCATCAACCTGGCGAGTTGGTACCTGTTCGTCCTTGGCGGCTTCTGGGCGCTGTACGCCATGCTGGCCGGCGGCCTCGACACCGGCTGGACCTTCTACACCCCTTACACCACCAGCTCGTCGCACACCAACGTCATCCCGGCCCTGACGGGGATCGTTATTGTCGGCTTCTCGTCGATCCTCACCGGCCTGAACTTCATCGTCACCGTCCACCGCCTGCGGGCGCCGGGGCTGACGTGGTGGCGGCTGCCGATCTTCGTCTGGACCATCTACGCCACCAGCTTCATTTTCCTCCTGGCCGTGCCGACGCTGACCATGGCCCTGGTCCTGGAAATCATCGAACGCCTGTGCGGCATCGGCATTTTCGATCCCGCGTTGGGCGGCGACCCGCTGCTGTTCCAGCACCTGTTCTGGTTCTACTCGCATCCGGCCGTCTACATCATGATCCTGCCCGGCATGGGCATCGTCAGCGAGGTCATCCCCTGTTTCTCCCGCAAGAACCTTTACGGCTACACCTTCGTGGCCCTCTCCTCGTTCGGCATCGCCACGCTCAGCTTTCTGGTCTGGGCGCATCACATGTTCGTGGCCGGCATCTCCCTCTACGCGGCCATGATCTTCTCGTTCCTGAGCTACCTCGTGGCCGTGCCGTCGGCGATCAAGGTGTTCAACTGGACGGCCACGCTTTACAAGGGGTCGATCTCGTTCGAGGCGCCGATGCTGTACGCCCTGGGGTTCGTCTGCCTGTTCACGGCGGGCGGCCTGACCGGCCTGATGCTCGCCTGCCTGGGCATGGACATGCACGTCCACGACACCTATTTCGTCATCGCCCACTTCCACTTCATCATGGTCGGCGGCATGGTCATGGCCTACATGTCGGGCCTCCATTATTGGTGGCCCAAGATGACCGGGCGCATGTACTCGGAGTGGTGGTCGAAGCTGTCGGCCCTCATCATCTTCGTCGGCTTCTTCCTGACCTTCCTGCCGCAATTCATCGTCGGCTACGCCGGGATGCCGCGGCGCTACAACCATTACCCGCCGGAGTTCCAGGTCTGGAACGTCATGTCGTCGGCCGGCGCCTCGATCCTCGGCGTCGGCTACATCTTGCCGTTGTGCTATCTCTTACTGTCGTTGCGCTACGGCAAGCCGGCCGGCCCCAACCCGTGGCGCGCGACCGGCCTGGAGTGGCAGACGCCGTCGCCGCCGCCGAAGGAGAACTTCGAGCAAACGCCCGTGGTCGTCCGCGGTCCCTACGAGTACCACGTGGAGAAAGCCCAAAATGAGCCGTGACGACAAAAGGGGTCAGGGGCCAGGGGTCAGGGGTCAGCAAGAGGGACAGGTCGGTTGGGAAAGGCAGGCGAATCAGGGCAGAAGCCATCCGGAGCTTCCGCGATCTGATCGTTTGGCGTAAGGCCATACAGTTCGCCAAGATCGCCTACGACCTCACGAAGCGGTTCCCGGCCGATGAGAGGTTCGGCCTGACCTCCCAGGTACGACGCGCGGCCGTTTCGGTTTCGTCGAACATCGCGGAGGGCCATTCGAGGCAGGGACGGGAGTTTACTCAGTTCCTGTCCATCGCACGAGGTTCCCTGGCCGAAGTGGAAAGCCAGTTGCTCTTGGCCGTGGAGCTAGGCTATCTCCAGGTCGGGGTATTGGATGAGGCGCTAAACCTTGCTTGCGAGATACGCCGCATGGCTAGCGCCCTGAGCGCCAGGCTTGCCTCTAATCTCTGACCCCTGACCCCTGGCCCCTGACCCCTTTGTGGTGGAGAAGGCGCAAAATGAGCCGTGAACCGAACTATGCGACCGTGCGGCTGCGCGACGAACTCGACCAGACGGCGGTGGTGTTTCACCCGCTGGAGGAGCAGTACCGCGACCTGGAGCAGCAGCACGAGGCCGGGGCGCTGGGGATGTGGGTGTTCCTGGCCACCGAGGTGATGTTCTTCGGCGCCCTGTTCTTCGGGCTGGGGGCCTACCACGTCCAGTACGGGCCGGCCTTCGAGAAGGCCAGCGAGAAGCTGAATTGGATCGTCGGCGGCCTCAACACCGTGGTGCTGCTGGTGAGCAGCCTGTTCATGGTGCTGGCGGTGCATTACGCCAAGCTCGGCCGCCGCAAAGAGCTGACGGTGTTCCTGGGCCTGACGGCGCTGCTCGGGGCGACGTTTCTGGTCCTTAAAGGATTTGAATACTACACGGACTACCGGGACAACCTCATTCCCGGCTGGCGGTTCGACGACAACGAGTGGGTGAAGGAGGGGCTGAGGCCGGAGCAGGTGCCGCAGGTGAAACTGTTTTTGATGTTCTACTGGATCATGACCGGCCTGCACGGCGTCCACGTTACCGTCGGCATCGTCTTCGTGCTGGTCATGCTGGCCCTGGCTCGGCGCGGGACTTTCACGCCGGCCTACTACGCGCCGGTGGACGTGACGGCGCTCTACTGGCACTTTGTCGATACGGTGTGGATATTTTTATTGCCGATGCTCTACCTGCTCGGCACGCACACGCTGGCGGATTTGCATATTCTTTGATCCACGCGCCCGGTATTCCGTCCTCGTTTAGCCGCGACCCGGAGGGGAGCGCGGGGACAGCGCTCCCCTCCGGGTCGCGGCTAAACGAACTCTATGAGGAGGCGGTCATGGCGGAGAAGCGCACCATCTCGGTGACGACCTACGTCGTCGTCTGCGCCCTGCTGATCGTGTTTACCGTCCTGACGGTGACGATTTCGTTCATCGATCTGCCGGGCGTCTGGCACGTCGTCATCGGGCTGGCCATCGCCGCCGTCAAGGGCGCCCTGGTCGTGGTCTTCTTCATGCACGCCCTGATCAGTTCGCGCGTGACGTGGATCGTGATCGCGGTCGCCTGCTTCTGGCTCTGCCTGCTGCTGGTGCTAGGGCTGACCGATTACGCCAGCCGCGGGCTGGTCCCGTTCATGCCCGGGCATTGACCCGGAGGAGTCCGCCATGCGTCTGTCCGGCCCGCACGGCCCACTCGCCGCCCTGGGCATGACCTCCCTGGTCCAGGGCGTCATCTCCCTGGTTCTGGGCTTCATTCCCGTCCTCGGCATCCCGATCGGCCTGTTCGCCCTGCTGTTCGGCGTCCTCGGGCTGATCGCGGCGCTGCTGGGCCTCGGCCCCAACCTCCGCGTGACCTTGGGCGGGATCGGGGCCGCGCTCCTGGCCCTGACCGTCAACTGGGCCGTCGCCTTCGCCCCGGTCGGCTACCAGCCCGAGCCGCACGTCCCCGCCATTTGGCAGCAGGTCCCGGATCGTCCGTCCAACCCGCCGCCGGCGCCGAGCCGGTGGGTGGAGTGACCGGCCCTACGAACCCGAAGCGCAAGCGAGGAATACCAACCCGAAGCGCGAGCGAGGCTTTCGACCGAATCCCTCGCTTGCACTTCGGGTTAGGGGCCGCCTCTTGCCGTCTCTCTCACTATTATTAGAATATCGGCGTTCCATACTTTCGTCCCACTCCGCAGGACCGTCTCATGGCGGCGCAGACCAGTCCGTTGCCGGCGCGATGCCTCGCCGAGGCCGTCGGCACATTCCTGCTCGTCTTCTTCGGCTGCGGCGCCGTCCACGTCGCCATCCTCACCGGCAACCTCGCCGGCCTGTGGCAGGTGGCCGTCGTCTGGGCCGTGGCCATCATGGTCGCCACTTACGTCGTGGGCGGCGTCAGCGGCGCCCACATCAACCCGGCCATCACCCTGGCGCTGGCCGTCTGGGGCCGCTTCGCCTGGCGCGACGTGGTTTTCTACGCCGCCTTCCAGTTCGTCGGCGCCTTCGCGGCGGCCGCCATGCTTTTCTTCCTTTTCGGCTCGTTCTTGGCCGAAAAGGAGGCCGTCAAGCACGTCGTCCGGGGCCAGCCGGGGAGTGAGATTACGGCGATGTGTTATGGAGAATACTTCCCCGACCCCGGCCGGATGGCCGGCGGGACCGAAGCGTACAAGCGCGAGGACCATGAGCGCCTCAACACACTGGTCTCCGAGCCGGTCGCCTGCGTGGCCGAGGCGCTGGGGACGATGGTGCTGGCCCTGGTCGTGTTCGCCGTGACCGACCCGCGCAACACGGCCGCCCCGGCCGGCCGCCTGGCGCCCGTCTTCATCGGCCTGACCGTGGCCGCCCTCATCGCCGTCATCGCCCCGCTGACCCAGGCCTGCTTCAACCCCGCCCGCGATTTCGGCCCGCGCGTCTTCGCCGCGTTCGCCGGCTGGGGGCCGATTGCCCTGCCGGGGCCGCGCGGCGCCGGCACGTTCACCGTCTACCTGTTCTCCCCCATCGTGGGGGCGCTGCTCGGCGGCGGATTCTACCGCCATCTGGTGCAACCCGCCCTGCCCGCCCCGGCGGAAGAAGGGGACCCCGAGTCATGAAGCGCGGCGCACCTTTTGCCCTTATGCCGATCCCCATCCTTCTGCTGTGCGGCCTTTGCGCGGCGGGCGGTGGGGCCGGGCCGGCGGACGCGGCGAAGCTCGACCCGGACGGACCTTATACGGCCGTGCAAAGCAACCCGGTGACGTATGACGTGGACTTCGCGGCCGTGGTCACGCCGCCGAACCACGCCAAGGTGCTCAAGGTCTGGCTGCCGCTGCCGCAGTCCGACTCGGCCCAGCAGGTCGAGGAGAAGGGGCTGAGCACGTTCCCCGTGCGCGTCGAGCCGCGGATCGGCAAGGAAAAGCTGTTCGGCAATCAATTCGCCTATTTCGAGTTTACCAAGCCCGAAGGGGCGCTACTGGTGCGCCACCGGTTCAAGATCACCGTTCATGAGATGCGCTGGGGTCTCGACCCGTCGAAGGTGGTGCGCGTCGAGCACTGGCCGGACTCGTTCGCGCCGTACCTTCGCAGCGACCAAAGCGTGGTGGTGGACGACCGTCTGCGCGACGTTCTCAAGGAGGCGGAGCCGGAGTCGCACGGCGGGGCGCGGGACCTGACCGACATGATGGAGTGGGTCAACGCCCATCTGACCTACGACCACGCGCGGGCGTCGCTGCGGGCCAGCTCGGAGCACGCCCTGGAGGCGCGGGCGGGCCATTGCAGCGACTACCACGGTCTCTGCGCCGCCTTCGGCCGCGCCCTGGGGTTCCCGACGCGCGTCACTTACGGCATCAACCCGTTCCCGAAAAACTCGCCGTCGCACTGCAAGCTGGAAGCGTATTTGCCGCCCTACGGCTGGGTCAGTTTCGACGTGTCCGAAACACAGATCCTTATCGATGCGATCAAAAATGACA